>Ga0210044_10004493_pt1 | contig 19426 bp, 20 predicted proteins | sample CryGey13umfilter_2_FD_183959 | JGI IMG/M metagenome (GOLD analysis project Ga0210044, IMG submission 183959) | Groundwater microbial communities from aquifer in Utah, USA - Crystal Geyser 4/9/14 3 um filter (SPAdes) (version 2) | ecosystem: Environmental > Aquatic > Deep subsurface >... | reverse complement strand
CTTCAGCGCATCCACCGAATCCACATCTTGAGGGTTGACGATGAATAGCTTTGTACCGCTCACGGGAACCGTCGTCCCCAAGTCCTGAGGCCAAACGGCAAAGTCCCGATTCGGGATGCCAGCCCAGACACCCGGCAGGCGCGTATCCACCCAATACGGATACGGTACGATCCAGGCGTTATCCATCGTCCCGTAGGTCTGGCCGAACTGTTCGATGACCGCGCCCATCTCGGACGTATTCCACGCCCCGGCCTGATACTGCTCATTGAACTGGCGGAAAACGAGATCATAATTTTGGGAGATGGACCAAAGCAACATGACGCCTGTCACCAGCCAGGTCAGCGTCACCCCGGCGCGACGAAACTTACCGGACCCTGCACCTGTCAACAGACCATCCAGCGCCAGCGCCACGATGAGGAAGACCGGCGCCAGCGCACCCGCGGCGCGGTTGAGCGCCGGATTCTCTTTCGGGAACGCCAGGGAAAGGATCGAGGGCAGCATCAGCAGCGGAACGGAGAGCAGCAGGAACAGGTCCAACCAGTGACGGCGGCGCAGGTAACGCACGAGGAGCAAGAGACAACCGATCAGGAACAACGCGGCGGAGACCACATCCAACGCCGGGCGGTGCGGCACCGAATGGACCCAGATCTCGCCGTCGTCCCAATTCAGCATCCGCAGCGCGTTCCATGTATTCGAGAGGAAAATCTGGCAGGCCGGGCCGGGCAGCGGACGCTCTGTGTCACTCAGGCGGGTGAAGGTGCGCTCGAAGAAAGTGGCCGGGTTTTCGAGAGCATAACGCAGCACCGGCAGGAAGACCAGCAGCGAGAACAATGCCAGCACGGCCAGCCCCAACACCGCTTGCTGCCGATTCCCTTGCGACTGGCGGTGCAACAGATACAGCCCGACCGCGATCACGGCCACGAACGGTACAATGCGGAAAGGACTATAACCGTGCAGCCCCAGGCCGAGGAAGAGGCCGGAGAGGATGAAATCGTTGCGCTTCGAGGTGCGCAGGCCGCGCAGGAGGTAGTAAAGCGTCGGCGCGACGAAAAGGGGATAGAGCGGGAAGCGCAGCCCGGCGCGGCTGATGACGTTCGGCCAGTAGGCAATGCCCGCAAAGAACACCGCCAGCAAGCCGACGCGCTTGTTGGCAATCTCCTTGCCCAAAAGATACATATAGGGGAGCGTCGCCAAGCCTGCCAAAACAGTGCCAATCTTCAGGCTGAGGAACGACAGGCCTGTGCCGAAGATGGCAGCCACGGCGACGGTCAGGTACATCTGGAAGCCCTCGCGACCAGTATTGCGCGGGAAGAAAATGTGCGTCTGGCCCTGGGTGATTTCGTATACATCCAGGATCTTTTCAGCGTGGTCGCTGAATGGTTCCGCGGGGATTTGACTAAGTTGATAAACGCGGAAAAAAATCGCAACAGCAGCCACAGCCAACATGATCAACGTCCAGCGCGTGAACTGGATCTGCCAGGCTTTCTGCCGCAAGAAGCTCCACAAACGTTTCCAGAACGGTTCGGCTCCTGGTTCGCGCTGCCACAAAGACCAGACCAGCAGGATCAACGCCAGCGCCCACATTGTCACGTTGAAGGATGTGAACAGGTTGTCGCCGAAGGCCAGAAAAGCCGCGATTGCCAGCGCAATTGAAGCGAAGAAGGCAATTCGATTTACCTTGAATGTGTCTTCATGAGATTCAGAGAGGCGCTGCGGCGCGAGGCTCCATTCACCGCGCCAGCAGGCCCAGATCAGCAGCGCGGCCACGGCGAGATATAGTCCGAGGCCCATCCCGAGCGAGCGGCCACCCGGCTCGAAGGCGCGCTGCCCGCCGAGGGCCAGGGCGAGGGCCAGTAAAGAGCGCCAGGGCCAGGCTGTTGCAGGTTGAAGGTTGGCTGGTTGAGAAGGCTCAGCGATTTTCACCTTTTCTTCCACACCAGAAAAGGTTGCGGATGTGGTGATGATAATTTTTTCACCGCGCTGCCAGAATTTCAACTTTGACTTTACGTAATCCAGGACACTGGGTTCTTCCATGTTTCTCCATGTTGTACGTTAGCAGGTTAGCATGTCGGCACGTTAGAACGTTCTAACCTGCAAACTTGCCAACGTGCTAACTTTTTCGCGCAACCACCATCATACTCTCCCCCCATTTTAACGGCAAAAAGACAAAGCCGGTCATGGCCTGAAAACCACCGAGCGAGCCGAAAAATAGCTTTTGCAACATCTTCGGCACGACCGGAATGTATGGCACATCCCAAAAGCCATCGGCAAAGACGAGCTGCGGACTGAAGTCCGCGTTCCGAATCAATGCCAACCACTCGGCAGGCGGCTTGAGCGAGATGTGTGTCGGGTCCTGGAAACCGATCCACTTTTCGCCTTTGAGCGGCTTGAGCAAAGAATCGAGGTTGGGGGTGGCAAGGATCAACACGCCGCCCGGTGCAATGACACGGCCTAACTCTGTTATTGCCTTCTCTGGATGCAGAAGGTGTTCGACGACATGCTTGATAATGACGATACCAAAGGCGTTATCGGCAAAGGGAAGTTCCTCGGCGGGAGATGTGACGTGTGACGTGCAACCTGCAACTTGCAGCGATTGCTTGAGCGCCCAGGGATTCACGTCCGCGGCAAAGGTTTCGAAATGGCCTTCCAACTGCCCCACGAGGTGACCGAGTCCGCTGCCGATCTCCAGTAAACGCGCGCCGCGTTTGCCGTATCGCCGCGCCAGGATGGCATAGAAGCGGTTCGACCACCAGTACTGGCTGTAGCGGGCGAACGAGACATCTTTGTAAGTGTGGGTGCTGAAATAGGATTCGTCGAAGGGCATGGGAGTGGGGAGTAGAGTACACAGGTACACAGGTAAACACGTACTTCTTGTCTACTTGTCTACTTGTCTACTTGTGTACATGCCTACCTCTTCCTCGCGATGTAAAAAGTAAACGTACCATCCTCAACCGGCTTAGCCGAAGCATATTGCCGCACCAAGTGCTCGGTCAGCCACAAATTCCACTTTGTCGGGGCGACAATCCATTTACCGGTGAGCTTCTTCGCGATCAACGACGGCAGACCGAAATAATGCCCCCATTCTAACACGCGCATCGCCGATGGGGGGAAATAGTGCCACCAACGCTCCAACCGGAAGCCGGCCTGCTCCAGCCGCGCCTGCCAGACCTCAGGCCCGTCAGCGTGCTGGAGGCGCGTGATGCGCCGGAACCAGTCCGTGTACCTATCCCCCCAGCCCCCCTTCCCTGCCAGGGAAGGGGGGAACGGGGGGTTAGGTCTTGAAACCCGCTTTTTCCCCCCGCATCCCAGCAGTCGGGCAATGGACAACTCTGAAAAATAGCGCGGGTTGGGCACGCAGAAATAGAACGGCGCGCCAGGTTTCAACACGCGGGCGGTCTCAGCCAGCACCTGCTCCACGTGCGGGATGTGCTCCAGCACCGAGTTGCTGAACGCCGAGGCGAAATAGCCATCCGGGAAAGGCATTGCCGCGCCATCTGCTTCGACCAGCAGGCGATACGTCCCTCGCCGCCTCGCCTCGTGGATGGGGGCATGTCCGGGGTCGAGGCCGACTTCGATGGGGCGGTCGAAGGTCAGGCTGGCAAAGTGACCGTCGCCGCAGCCCACGTCCAGGGTCGGCGCGGGCAGGTCGAGGGTCTGGTAGAAGGTCGCCTCCACCGCGCGGATGAGGGCGCGGAAGTAGGGCAAGTCAAGCAGGTGGAGATACAGGTAATCTTTTTCAGGCATGGTATAATGATAGCAGTATTTCAAAAAGTGATAGCAGGAGCGTTGCTATGATGATCCGGACGATGATTCAATTAACGGAAGAGCAAATGAAAGCACTGAAGGAAATGGCCGCGGCGCGCAAAACCTCGGTGGCGAAACTGGTGCGTGAGAGCGTGGCGCAGTATGTTGTCACGGCCATAAAGGATTCAGACCGCGAAGAAAAACGCCGCCGGGCGCTGGAGTTTTTGGATTACATTGATGCGCATCCCGAAGAATTCCAGGACATCGAGGGCAAGACCGATGTTTCCGTCAACCACGACGAATATTTTGTCCAGGCAATCGAAGATGATCTTCGTTGATAGTTCCGCCTTCTTCGCCATCCTTTCCGCTGGCGACATCAATCATCAGCGCGCCTCGTTGATGTGGAGGCGGCTTCTCGAAGATGACCGCATCCTGTTGACCAACAACTACGTCGTGGTCGAGAGCATGGCAATCGCCCAAAAACGGCTCGGCCTTGAAAAGGTGCGTGATTTCCAAGAGAAGATTCTGCCGTTCCTGAAAATCGAGTGGATTGACGAAGAACAGCACAATACAGCCGTCGAATTTGTCCTTCGGATCAACCGGCGCAGATTAAGCCTGGTGGATTGTTCTGCCTTCCAAACCATGAACAGTCTGGGGATTGATACCGCCTTCACCTTCGATGAACACTTCCGTGAACAGGGTTTCAACGTGATTCCGTAGTGCGAAATTAATTTCGCACTACATCAACTTCTCGAACAATTTTTCGTATTCCTGCGCCACCGAATCCGGGTCGTAGCGTTGTACCAGCGTGGCTGTATCGCAGCGGTATTTTTCTTTTTCGGCGAAGATCGCCAGCAACGCCCCGGCTAAAGCAGACGAGTCGCCGATCGGCGCCACTTTGCCCATCGCGTGCATCTGTACCGGGCGGCGCACGCCCGGCAGGGCCGACGCCACGCACGGGACGTTGTTCATCATCGCTTCCACCTGCACCAGCCCGAAGGACTCGGTCGAGTTTAAGGATGGGACAACCAGCACATCCATATTGGGATAAAAAGCGGCGAGTTGCTGTTGGCTGAGATTGCCCAGAAACTTCCAGCAGCCCATCTCCTCAAATTTTTTGATGCGCGGCATCAACCGGTCGGCGTAAGCCTGCTCGCCGAGCACGTTTTGGTATTGACCGGCAAACAACACCTGCGCCTTGGGGTATTTCTCCAGCACGGACGGCAGCGCCTCGAGCAGAACCTCGACCCCTTTCTCCGCGGCGAAGCGTGTCACCATCCCAATCACAGGATGCCGCTCGCGGGTGCGGTGCGCGGCGGCAAAGGCCTCCACCGAACCGGGTGCAGGCGGCGGCAGTTCTACCGGCGGCAGGATGGGAGTCAGCTTGTTACGGTAGCGCGAGAGGTAGGAAGAGTGATCCGCGTAATCCTGGGTGTACGTCACGATGGCATTCGCCAAAATCCCGGCCATGTTGTTCTGGAATTTGACGACCAGATTGACAAAGCGATTGAAGAGACCGGGCGGCAGGCGCAGGTCGCAGTGATAAGTCAGCACGGCGGGTTTGCCGAAGAGACGGGCGCGGAAGGCCACGCCAGGCGCGTCGAACTGCGGCAGGTGGAGCTGGATCACGTCGTGCTCCCAGACCAGTTTGGTGGCGACCAGGCCGAAGGTCGGGGCGATAACGCCCTTGCTGACGCGCACCGCTACCGGCACGCGGATGACGCGCACGCCATCCATCATTTCTTCGCGCGGCAAGGACTGGTCGTACTGCGCCGTCATCACCGTGATCTGGTGACCGCGCCGGGCAAAGGCGCGTGCCAGCCGTTCGGCGTAGATGGTCAGGCCGGAGGTGTGGGGACGGTAGTAAGTGAGGACGGTGAGGATTTTCATAAGAGATCGGTTGTCAGTGATCAGTAATCAGTGTTCAGTGGGCGTGATTGTTGGCGATGTCGCAGTAGAGATCAGCCGGGACGCAGCCCTCGCATTCCAGTTGCAGCGTGGCGTGGGTGATACCGTACTTATGACTGAGCAACTCGCTGACAGCCGCCTGGATGGCCGCGCCTTCGCTGATGGGGATGTCGCCGGTCAAGATGTGAGCGGAGAGCGTGCGCAGCCCTTGCGAGATGCTCCACACGTGCAGGTCGTGGACGCCGCTCACCCCATCCACGCCCATAACATCCGCCACCAGCTTGGGCAGGTCAATATCGTTGGGCGTGCTTTCCATCAGGATGTCCACCGACTCGCGCACAATGCCCCAGGCGTTCCACAGGATGAGCAGGCCAATAAAGAGGCTGACCAGCGGGTCTATCCAATCCAGACCGGTGAAACGGATGAGGATGCCGGCTGCGACCGCACCGACTGTCGAGAGAACGTCACCCATCAGATGCAGGAAAGCGCTCTTGAGATTGAGATCGTGCTCCGCCCCGCGCCGGACCAGGAGGGCTGTACCCAGATTCACGACGACGGCCACGGCGCCGACGCCGATCAGCACATCAGCTTTCACGACCGGCGGCTCGATGAAGCGCTTGTAGGCCTCGTAGAAAATGCCCAGGGCGATGAGCGCCAGCGTGGTCGAGTTGACCAGCGCGACGAGGATCCCGGCGCGGTGATAGCCATAAGTCTTCCCGGCGTGGGCTGGTTTGGTCGTGACCCACAGCGCCCATCCGGTCAGCGCCAGGGCCAGCACGTCGGTGAAGTTGTGCGCCGCGTCGGTTAGCAGGGCCAGGGAGTTGGCAAAGAAACCGGCGAGAATTTCGACGACAACGAAAGCAAGCGTAATGCCGAGGGAGAGCGCCAGGCGGCGGGCAGTGGAACGGGTGAGGTTGGTGAGGTGTTCGCGAGTCATAGGACAGGACTGCCAGATTATAACCCAACGGCGATTTTCACTGCGCACGCAGTCGCAAAGTTACCTGGTCAAAGCCCAGAAGCGGCTGAAAATCCTGGATGTCTTTCTTTTAGAATAAACTCTTAACCGAGCCGTGGTTTGTGTTCGTCATTCTCCCAGCCCAATGATTTCACGAACCAAGAAAGGCAAATTTAGGCGCTCGAAACCCATCTCCGGCGCAGGAAGGCGATGATGCTTGATATCGGGCGGAAGATGTTTATGATGCGGATACGTGACTGCCAGTTCAGGGTCTTTGGGGTGAGGAAAGTCATCGTACCAGTAGAGCCGTTCCACGCCGCGATAGACTTCGTATCCGTAAGATGCAATGATCCCCGCTTCGAAATCCAACTCTTCATGAATGCGCAGACGGACGCCATTCGAGAAGAAAACTTCCCCCTCGGCTGTGCCTGTAAAGGGGCTGTCAGACCAAACCGCGACCGTCGAACGCTCCACCTCGACGGTCAAATACCTGCGCCACAAAATGGCTGTAGGCCTCCAACGGTTGGAGCGGGTTGCCTTTCATGACTAATAAGACGGTTGGATCCGCAAAGCGTCTGTGAATTCGCGTCTTTTGAGTTGTTCGGTATAGGCCTTCTTCCGGCGCAGCCAGGTTTCATAAACACCTTTCCAGCGGCTGAAATCGGCGCGCGTCTCGTCGAACGCATCATAACGGGACAGTTTGCCGGCCATGAGCGCCTGATAGAAATCGTCGCTCAAGACGCCATATTTTTCTTCGTAAAGGGTCAAACGGCGTTCGAGCAACTTCATTTCGATTACCAATTCATGGGTTTCCATTTTGGCCTCCGAATAGCGGCTGGCAGTATTGTACTACGGTTGCCAGTGCTGAAGAGGTCATGACGGGGTGGGATCACTGGTTTCTCAATGGCAATTCCATGACCCGGGCAAGCGGCCAGACAGTGATGCGTTCACTTACAGGATATTCGTGCTGGCCCGGGTACAGCACCCACAGGTGTTCCAGGTCCAAGATCTGCAAAGCCGTGCGCATGGAAGGCGTCATTCGGGGAGCCTCGTTGAATTTGACTTCCACACCATAGCGCTTCCCCGAATGGATGATAATCAGGTCGAGTTCTGCGCCTCCATACGTCCCCCAGTAATAGGCCTGTGAAGGCCGCAGCGCCTGTAAGATTTGTTCGAGCGCAAATCCCTCCCACGAAGAACCCACCTTTGGGTTTCCCAGCAACGTGTGCTGGTCATGAATATCCAGCAAACTATGCAAGAGGCCGCTATCACGAAAATAAACTTTCGGGGCTTTGACCTGCCGCTTGCTGATATTCTCGTACCAGGGCTGGAGCTGCCGCACCATGAAGGTACTGGTCAGGATGTCCAGGTACGAGCGGACAGTTTTATCCGACAGTCCCATCGAGCGTGAAAGTTCGGCAGCATTCCAGGTCTGTCCATGATAATGAGCCAGCATGGTCCAGAAACGACGCATGGCGGCCGCCGGAATGCTGATGCCCAATTGAGGGATGTCGCGCTCCAGGAAAGTCCGGATAAAGCCTTCCCGCCAGGCAAGACTATCCTCCTCGCTCTCAGCCAGGAACGAGCGCGGGAACCCGCCGCGCACCCATAGTTGACGCCAGGTATCCGCGCCGGTTTCGGAAAGGGAAAAACCGGAGAGTTCCACGAACTCCACCCGGCCGGCCAGCGTCTCGGAAGCATTTTTGACCAACGCAGGCGAGGCGCTGCCCAAAACGAGGAAACGCGCCTTGTTTTCAGGCCGGTCCACCAAAACGCGCAGCACCTGGAAAAGTTCGGGCAAGGTTTGAATCTCATCCAGGATGACCAGTCCCTCCAGCGCGCCCAGGACGAGTTCGGGATTTTGCAGGCGGCGCTGGTCGGGGAGCGACTCCAGGTCGAAGAAGGTGGCCGTCTTGTCTTCGATGAACTGCCGCGCCAGCGTTGTTTTACCGCACTGACGCGGGCCAAGCAGGGCGGTCACAGGTGAGCGCCGGGTGGCTGTTTCGAGCCGCTCGAGATGATCTTTTCGTAGCAGCATAAGCCGATTATACAACGAAAATTCGGGGTTGAACTCCGAATTATTACAGCATTTCCAAGAACGAGTTTTTGTTCTTCCTTACCCACTCGAACAGCCTCCCCACCCCCTCCTCCACGCCGATTCTCGGCTTCCAGCCCAATTCTCGCTCCGCCTTGCGGATGTCGGCCACGAAGACCTTCTGGTCGCCGGGACGCCAGTCGCCGCGCGCCATCGGGATATGCTCGCCGAGTAGCTTTTCCAGCAGCGGCCCAAACTCCGCCCAGATGGACATAATGTTTTCCGGCCCGCCGCCCACGTTATAGACCTGTCCCTGTGCCGTGTCAATCCTGGCAATTGCAGCATCGTAGGCATCCAGCAAGTCATCTATATACAACACGTCGCGCACCTGTTTGCCATCCCCGTAAATGGTGATCGGACGACCGGTCACGGCGGCGATGGTCATCCAGGCCACCCAGCCCTGGTCTTCGATACCAAATTGTCTCGGTCCATAGATGCACGACTGGCGGAAGACCACCGTTGGCAAACCGTAAATGCGGAAGTAATCGCGCACGTACTGGTCGCCCGTCCCTTTGGAGTTCCCAGAAAAATAAGCATATCCATCTTGACGGACCATTACAACAGAGTTTGGTACTTCCACACAATAGGTCATTCCATCGTAGTCAATCCATTCGCTGCGGTCTGCCCCCAGATTGCATTGGGCCGTCCTGGTCGTGCAAAGATTGACTCTGTAAAACCCCTGCCTGTCCAGAGAAACCGAGGAGGCCATTCCACACTTGAGAGCGATTTCCTGGACGTCATCTGCCAACCGTCGGGAAACAGTGGTGTATCTCCAACTATTTTTGCTCTGTTGATTGCCGTCGCCATCAAGTAAAGATTTTAGCAAGATGCCAAGATGGTTTCGACTCAATTTCTTAATGTCCTGAGGGATGTACTTATCATGACTCTTGCCAAGGAGTTTAACGTACTCGTATAACTGCCGCGACGTTGCAGTAACATGATGCTTGTCCACAACAGGCGATAAACCCACGGCACGCATCACAGTCAGCGCTTCGTCGGTTCGATAATAGGTCGTCAATGTGACGGTGCAATTGCCGGTCTTCTGACTTTCGTAGCAATGTCCCTCAGCAATATACCATCCTAAGAATCTCAACCAGTCATCCATTGGGATTGTTCGAGACGGAAAATAATGTTTATGTTTTCCTGCCTTGACCTCGGGCAAGACGAAATATTCACGTTCTTCGCCTCCATCCATTTCTGCTGCAAGGAGATAAGCCATCGGCTTCCCCTTCAGTGATTGCGCCTCAACCAGACGGGGATTTTCGAGTTCATTATGATTGCAATCCCATGACACTAGTATTTTATGATTGGGCGTCACACATGTTTTCAGGCGGCGGTTATTTTGCACATACATTTTTCCCTTATAAGGATATGCAAAATGAGCCGTGGGCTTCTGGTATTCCGCAATCTTTCGCTCCAAGTTATATGTCAAAACTTCATCTTCTGGAACTAGATCATAAAGCCTTTTCCATCCTCCGCGCGTTAGGATGTCTGTCTCAGCAGAATAACAACACCCGTAGGGACTGTGGAAATCCAGCGGCTGGGTCTCAGGGCAGCCGAAGGGCAGGTTCTCATATTCCCAGCGCGTCGCCCGCTCGACCACCGGCACATCCTCCATCCCGCCATACACTTTGTTCGTCGAAGCATAGATCACCATCGGCCTGCGCTCCGAGAGCCGCGCCGCCTCCAGCACATTGAACGCGCCGAGGGCGTTGGCCTCGAAATCTTCTCTTGGATGTGTGACGGATGTCGTGACTGCGACTTGCCCCGCCAAATGGACGATGACCTCCGCCTCACGGCCGGCTGCCGTTAAAAGGGCCGCGTCGCGCACGTCCCCGACGATGAGCCTGAACGCGTTTTCCCCGAACGTTTCCTGCAGCCAGGCCAGGTTGCGCGGCGCGCCGCCGCGGCTGAGATTATCGTAGATGGTCACCTTCTCGCCGCGCGCCAGCAGGCGATGAACGTAGTTCGAACCAATAAAGCCGGCCCCACCGGTGATGAAATAATTCTTCGGCATCGTTCTCAACTCACTAAAAACTGACTTGAACTTGTCTCAAAAATCCGCGGGGATGGCTCCCACGCCGTCCGATAGCGGGCATGGGAGCCCGCTCAACAATTTTTGAGATGATTTATACTGAAAACTGATTACTGCTCACTGTCCACTGTCTCTTCCTGGCTCTTCCTGCCTCTTCCGCAACTGGCGGTAGACACCCATCAGGGTCTCGCCCTCCGTAGAGAGCGCGTACGTCCCCAGGATGCCATAAACCAAATAACTGAACAGGTGAACGATCAAGGCCGTCGCCAGGGAGGTGGCCTGATCGCCAGTCACCAACGCCAGCGCGCCGCCCAACGCGCCTTCATAAGTCCCGACCGCGCCAGGGAGGGAAGGGATCGCGCCGCCGAAAGCCGCCGCTCCCAGCCCGAACATGGCCCACATCGGCTGGGCGTGTGGAAAGAAAGCCAGCAGCGCGAGATAGAACTGGAGGATGGCAATTGCCCAGTTGAGGGTCATCCAGAATAGGGCGCGGACGAAGAGCCAGCCATCCATCAGGATAGTCAACCCGGAGAACATGGACTCCAGGAAATTCCCGCCGCGCTTATGCAGCCTCGGCCAGCGTTTGCTGAGACGGTCGAACTGGCGCATCGCCCAGTCGCGGTAACGCGCCAGGAAGTAGAGGGCAACCAGCCCCACGAGCATGACTCCCCCCACGATATAGGCGACCTGTTCTGCCCCGGCTGCGCCCACCACGAACGGCACCGCGCTGAGCAGAATGGCCGCCGAAAATGCCAGGTCGAGGACGCGCTCGATGACGATGGTCGGCAGGATTTCCATGAAACCCAGGCCGGATTTGCGTCCCAGCAAAAAGGCGCGGCCGAACTCCCCCAGTCGGAACGGGAGGAAGTTGTTCAAGAGGTAGCCTTCGCACAGGGTCAGGAAAACGTCCCGGTAGGAGGCTCTCTCTCGCAGCAGGGTGCGCCAGACCAGGCCGCGCACGGCCAGCCAGCCCACCGAAATCGTTAAAGAGGCCAGCAGCAGGCGATAATCCGCTGAGCGGATCGCCTCCGCCAGGCGGCGCAGGTCAACGAAGTATAAAATCACAGCAATGACTGCCAGGCTGATGAGCACCCCCGGCAGCCAGCGTCGGGCTGATTTCCAGAAATTTGACATAGAATTTTTCACCACGGAGAACCCTTCGACAGGCTCAGGGCAGGCACAGAGCACACAGAGTTTCTTCTCTGTGAGAGAAATGAACTCTCTGTGCTCTCTGTGTGCTCTGTGGTGATCTATTCCTCTTCCAGCTTCAACACGGCCATGAAGGCTTCTTGCGGGATTTCGACATTGCCAACCATCTTGAGGCGTTTCTTGCCCTTCTTCTGCTTCTCCAGCAGCTTCTTCTTGCGGGTGATGTCGCCGCCGTAGCATTTGGCGAGCACGTCCTTGCGCGTGGCTTTGACGATGGCCTTCGAGATGATGCGCCCGCCGCCCGAAGCCTGAATGGCGACATCGAAGAGTTGGCGCGGGATGATCCCCTTCAATTTGGTGATCATGCGCTGGCCTTTGTGATAGGCGTCCTTTTTGTGGACAATGGCCGCCAGCGCGTCCACTGGCTCGCCGTTGACCAGAATCTCCAGTCTCTGCAACTCGTCGGGGCGGTACTCGGCGAACTGGTAATCCAGCGAGGCGTAGCCTTTCGTGCGCGACTTCAACTCGTCGAAGAAGTCCACGATGATTTCGGAGAGTGGGATTTCAAAGTTGAGCTGCACGCGGTGCGGAGCGGGATATTCCTGGCTCTTGAACGCACCCCGCCGCTTGGTGACCAGGTCCATGATCGGGCCGTAGTAGTCGGTCGGGGTGATGATCTCGATGTTCATCCACGGCTCGCGGATTTCAGCAATCTCAGACTCATCCGGGAGTCCGGCCGGCGAGTTGATCAGCACTGTCGTCTCGTTCCGCAGCAGAACCTCGTACGCCACCGTCGGGGCGGTAAAGACCATGTCCAGGTCGTACTCACGCTCAAGCCGTTCCTGGATAATTTCCATGTGGAACAGGCCCAGGAAGCCGGCGCGGAAGCCGAAGCCGAGCGCCTGGGAAGTCTCCGGGGCGAAAACAAGCGAGGCGTCGTTGAGCTGGAGTTTATCCAGCGCGTCGCGTAGCTCGGGATAATCGTCCGCCTCGGCCGGATAGATGCCGGCGAAGACCATCGGCTTGGGGTGACGGTAACCAGGCCACGGGTCCGGCGCGGGGCGGGCCGAAGCGGTGACAGTATCCCCGACGCGGCAATCGTGGACAGTCTTGAGTCCGGTGGCAACGTAGCCCACTTCTCCAGCCGTCAGACTTTCCATTGGTTTGAGATTGGGAGCAAAGATACCGATCTCGACCGGCTTGATATCTGACCTCGTCGCCATCAACCGCAGGCCCTGGGTGGACGAGATTGCGCCTTCCATCACGCGAATGTAGGCGATGACGCCCTTGTAAGAATCATAGTGTGAATCGAAGATGAGGGCGCGCAGCGGCAGGCTGTCATCACCCTTGGGCGGCGGCACCTGGCGGACGATGGCCTCCAGCACCTCCGGGACGTTCGTCCCCTCTTTGGCAGAAATACGGATAATGCTCTCTTTTGGCACGCCCAGCAGGCTGGCGATATCTTCGGAAACCTCATCCGGGCGGGCAGATTGCAGGTCAATTTTGTTGATGACGGGGATAATTTCGAGGTTGGCTTCCAGGGCGGCGTACAGGTTCGCCAGGGTCTGGGCTTCGATGCCTTGGGAGGCGTCCACTACGAGGACGGCGCCTTCGCAGGCGTTGAGGGCGCGGCTGACCTCGTAGCCAAAGTCCACGTGGCCGGGGGTGTCAATCAGGTTGAGTTCGTAGCTCTGACCATCCCTGGCTGTGTAATCCATCCGGACGGCGGAGGCCTTGATGGTCACGCCCTTTTCGCGTTCCAGATCCATCGTATCCAGGATTTGCTCGGTGGTGTCGCGGTCGGACACCGTGCCGGTGAGATGCAGCAGGCGGTCGGCCAGGGTGGACTTGCCATGGTCTATGTGGGCGATGATGCAGAAGTTGCGGATGTGACTTGTCATAATAGCCCCGAAAGTATAACTCATTTTTTACCGTATCATGAAAAAACAGAATCGATCAACCCCTATAATTCGACAATATCGCCCCCCACCTCCAGCCACGCCAGGAACTCCACATTCCCCTTCGGCCCCAGCAGCGGGCTAGTCGGTATCGCACACCAGCCGCTTGAACATGGATACCGAGAGGATAGTGGTATTCATGATTTTCTTCGCATCCTTGAAATCGCGATCACCCGTGATGAAATAATCCGCGTTGGCGGAGATTGCACAGGCAAGAAACATGGCATCTTTTTGGTCACGCGGAAATTGAACTCGAATATCCACATCCACAAGTGCGGTCAATCCGGTAATAATCATTTCCCACCGTTCGATGGTTTCTGACTGCAACCCAAATTTTTCCCGTCGCAGAACTTCGCGATATTCCGTCAGAATTTCATCTGAAACGATCCATTTCCAATCGCGATGGCTGGCAATCCAAAGAATAACCGCCTCGGGGGATTTGTCCCGCCAGGCGGCTGAGAGCAATACGTTGGTGTCAATGACAACTTTCATCCGGCTTTGGAGGCGCGGTATGCGGCGATTTCAGCGGCAATATCTGCTTCGGTAATAGTTCTGGCCTGAGGAAGAGACCGGATTTCTTTGAACAAGGATTTCAGTTCACCGGCCAGCGCCTGTCGTTGCTTCGCAGATTTTTGGGCTTCCGCGCTCACAGTCACCTCGACCTTTGCGCCCGGGCGGAAAGGCAGGCCTTTGATGGACAATCTCCCATCTTTGGATACAGTTGTTGATATACGAAAAGTTTCCAGAAGACACTCTCTATATTTATTAAACCTCTTGCATAAGTGCCAGCCTATGATGAAAATTTCTGCGGGACGGGCTCCCATGCCCGTCTTTCGGCGGCGTAGGAGCCGCCTCTACAAAATCCTGGAGACTTTTGCAAGAGGTCTACTATGCGTCATACCTTTTCGCCTATATATATTTCACCATCCACAATGTTCACTGGGATGGATGCAAGAGGCCTTGGCGGCGGGCCTGAAATTACATGACCATCAATTGGATCGTAAAAGCCAGCATGACAGGGGCAAGCAAACTGGCCTATCTTCTTATTCCACTTAACGATGCAAGCAAGGTGTGTACACACCGCTGAGTATGCCCGTAAACCTTGGGATGTATTTACCACGATAGCGGGGTAGCGTCCGTATTGGACAACCCCGCCTTCGTTTTCTGGTAATTCATCAACTTTACCAACCCGCACCGGTTCAGGGGGTGTTTCCTCCAGCGTCGAGGGGTAAAAGTATGCCACAATCGGTGCGACAATGACGCCTACACCGGTTGCCGAAAGAACCTGGCTGACGATCTTGATAAAATCGCGGCGGGTGATTTTACTCATATTTGCTCAACCTCCTGGGAATGTTGTGGCGATTAATATAATTATGAGTATTTGGGAATCCCCGTGGAAAAAGGGAAAAAGTACCACTACCCCATCACGGCAAATCCCAAGTGAAGACTCGTTCCGGCGCGTCCAGGTTGACAATTTTGATGGTGATCTGCTTTGCGCCTTCCAGTACGGATTTCCCATCCACACTGGCGGGGAATTGGAGTGTGCCTGCCACGTGATGCCCGCCGCGCGGCGCGTCCCACAGGCTGGCCGGGACGGTGATGCCGGTGTCGGTGGTGAGAATGGCCATGGCTGCCAGGTCCATGCTCAGGTCAACGGAGTGGGTGTTGAGCGACACGTCGAAATCCAGGGTTTCAGCGGTGAAATTCTTGGGGGTGATGTCCACAATCACCGCGCCCTGGCTGTCGCTGACGGTCTCTGTCGGCAGGGAGACGCCTGTCGAAACGGTGACAGGTTCGGGAGTCGAAGGAAGCAGCGAAGGAAGCGCTGGGAGAGTCGGTTCGGGGGCGGCGGCGGCAGAACAAGCGGCGAGGGTCAGAACAAAGGCGAGAGTTGCAAAAGTCAAAATGATCTTACGCATGAGAGTCTCCGGGTTGTAGAATTTTTTGCCTTTCGCGGTAAAGGGTGTAGGACATGAACGCAATTCCGAACAGGTTCATTCCCAGCCCGACCAGCATGAACGGGATGCGGTAACGGGCAAGGAAAGTGGCGGCGGCGGTCAGGCCGAGGATGGGCAGTACGTCGGTGACGTGATGAATGCAGCAGGCGACCATGGCCAGGCTGGAGGTCGCGCCGCTGGCGCCGGTGAGAGCGGCGGGGGCGGCAGTGCTGTGAACGGGCACGAACGGGCGGAAGCGCAAGATGCTGTAGAGCGCGGCCTGAACGCCAAAGCCGATGATGATGGGGAACACGATCCAGCGGTCCTGCCAGAACAGGCTGGCGGCATACTGGAAACCCTGCGCCCAGGAGACGATGCCAAAATAGATGCCGGTAAGCAGGGCCGAGCCGGTCAGCCCGGCGGCGAGGGGGATCAGGATGCGTCGCTTCATGCGCGTATGGTATCGCAGGGGCGGGAGGATGTCATCCGCAAACCGGCGCGAAACTGCATAAGCAGAATTGCTTATGCGGGAATGGGGGTATATGCGCTTTGCGAAGCGGCGCAGCAGGGATAGACTGATACCAGTATGATGCACGCGACACCCCTTCTTACGTTGGATCTGACCTGCGAGCAGGCGCTGGAAATGGTTGCCGCGCGGCTGCAGGCTGCCGGTCTGCAAGTGATGCGCACGTTCGACTTGCAAACCACGCAGTCGTTTGCGGATGGCTGTCCGTGCCCGCACCACGGTACGGAGCAGTGCAACTGCCAGATGGTAGTGGCGCTGGTGTACAGCGCGGGCGAGCCGCTGACGCTCATCCTGCACGGCTACGACGCGCACACCTGGCTCTCGCTGGCTGGGACGGGGTCAGCAGGCGCTTTCATCCAAAACATCTTGAACGTGGAGGCTGCATGACAACTGCTGCTGGTACGCCGTCCTTTTTGAGCCGCAACTGGTTCTGGCTGTTGATGGCTGTTTTCGGTGTGTACGTCATCCTGCCTTTCCTGGCGCCGGTTTTCATGGCGCTTGGCTGGGATGGCGCAGGACGGGTGATTTATTTCATCTACTCCTTCCTCTGCCACCAACTCCCGCAACGTTCGTACTTCCTTTTCGGCCAACATTTCACCTATCCGCTGGCGCAAATCCGGCAAGAGGCAGGGATTGCTGACCCCAATAATCTGCTCGCCCTGCGGCGCTTCATCGGCAACCCGGAAATGGGCTGGAAGGTCGCCTGGTCCGACCGCATGATCTCGCTGTATACCAGCATCCCGCTGTTCGCATTGCTTTGGTATCCTCTGCGGCGGCGGCTCAAAGCGCTGCCCTGGTGGGGATTCATCCTGCTGATCCTGCCGATGGCGCTGGATGGGACGACGCATTTCATCGGCGACCTGAGCGGGATCGGCCAGGGCTTTCGCGATACGAACCTGTGGCTGGCCGCGCTGACGAAGAACGTTTTCTCCCCGACATTTTATGCCGGAGATGCCTGGGGTTCGTTCAATTCGATCATGCGCCTGCTGACGGGCGCCCTGTTTGGGCTGGGCATTGTCTGGTTCGGGTTCCCTTACCTGAAACAATCATTGAGTGGAGAATAATGCGTGGAACAAGTCTCAACACAAGCGGTGACACCAATACTGTTAGTGATGTGGCGCGGGATGGCATCCCGCTTACCCTTGATTTGGCGGGATAACTTCCCGCCCCACAAAGCCCATCACTTATTTTGAGCCACCACCGGAGATTTGACTATGACCATGAAATCTCGCAATTTGCCCATTGATAGTGATCCTGAAAGCGAACTGCCGGAACAGGTTGAACCTGTCCAGCCCCGGCGCAGGTTCACCCTCAACTTGCAAAAATACTGGCTCATCATCACCCTGGTCGCATTTCTGGCCGGATCGTTTGGCGGATTCGGCGTCGGCAGGTATTCGGTGCATCGGGAAATGGCGGCGGCTGAGCAGAGCCAGTCAGAGTATATTGCTGCACTGGCTGACGAGATCAATCCGTCCGATGGTTACCAACTCCCGGCGAAGTTCGGAAACATCGGCCCGGAACTGGTCGCCGCCGGGGTGATTGATTACAATGCCTTCGTGAGCCTTTACGAACAGAACGGACAACCGCTCAGCGATGAGCAGCGCGCCATCCTGACCCAGGGCAGCGATCAGCCGGTCGTCATCAGCCGGCAAAATGCCTATTTCCTGCTGAACCTGTTCTGGGCCTTCGGTCTGGCAAACACCAACCCGATCCTGACGGATGGGCCGATTACGCAGTACGGGCAGGGGGATGTTACCCGCTTTGCCTCAACGGGCGGCTGGGGACTGGGGACAAAACCTGTCAACGAATTGTTTGCCAGCACCCCAATCGTCACCCTGACGGCTGACCAGCAGGCTCTCGTGGAAAAGGTCGCGGGGACGATCTACCGCCCGTGCTGTAGCAACCCGACCCTCTTCCCGGACTGCAACCACGGCATGGCCATGCTGGGCATGTTGGAATTAATGGCCGCTCAGGGCGCTAATGAAAAAGAGATGCTGGAGGCTGCCAAATACATTAATGCTTTCTGGTTCCCGCAGCAGGCGTTTGAGACCGCCCTGTACCTCAAGTATTCACAGGATATTGATTTTTCTGATGCCGCCCCGCGGCTTGTGGTCGGGGAACAGCTATTCTCCGGCTCCGGCTTTGCCTCGGTGCACCAATGGCTGGCAAGCAATGGGAAGTTGGAGCAAGCCCCCGGCGGCGCGAGCGGATGCAGTAACTAGACAAGGATGTGATCTGCCATGTCACTTGCGCGTCGTAACCTCTTCCAGGATAAAACCCGTCTCACCTTGAGCGTGGGCGGCGTGGCGCTGGCCGTTATGCTGATCCTGATCCTGAACGGCTTTCTGGCTGGGATGAATAAACAGATCACCTCGTATCTGGATAACTCGTCCGGCTCGGTCGTGGTCGCCCAGAAAGGGGTCGTCGACCTGCTGGGCGCGACCTCGCTGCTGCCGCCCGGCGTCGAAGCGCAAGTCGGGGCGCAGCAGGGAATCGGGCAGGCGCTGCCCATCCTTTCTCAGTTCGTCATCCTCGATCTGCATGGCAAGAAACAGCCCGCCTAGTAACTGCTCAGGCATCCTGGTTTCGCGGGGCTGAAGCCGCCTGCTCACCTGTGCCTGCGGCACTGGCGCAGGCAGTACATGGAAGCCCTTCGGGCTGTGTAACGAGTCGGATTTACACTTGCACCTGCCGCAAGTGCAGGTGTCCGACTTCCACGAACTGAGGCAGGGATTTACGTGTACCCCGTTCTTTGGGGTATCCCGCCGAAACAGGGTGTAAAACGATGTGCCTGAGCAGTTACAATTTGGTTTCATTTTTCAGGACTTCAACCTGCTCTCGGCGCTGACCGCGCTGGAGAACGTTTCCATCGTGGCGGAACTGGCCGGGACGAAAGGCGGCGCGGCGCGCAAGAAGGCTGCGGAACTTCTTTCGGACCTGGGGCTGGCGGGGCGGTTGACCTTCCTGCCCGAAAAACTCTCCGGCGGCGAGAAACAGCGCGTGGCGATTGCGCGTGCCCTGGTCAACAACCCGACCCTGATCCTGGCCGATGAACCGACCGCCAATCTGGATTCCAGGATCGGTCACGAGATCATGCGCCTGCTGCGGCGGATTGCCAA
>Ga0210044_10004491_pt1 | contig 19428 bp, 13 predicted proteins | sample CryGey13umfilter_2_FD_183959 | JGI IMG/M metagenome (GOLD analysis project Ga0210044, IMG submission 183959) | Groundwater microbial communities from aquifer in Utah, USA - Crystal Geyser 4/9/14 3 um filter (SPAdes) (version 2) | ecosystem: Environmental > Aquatic > Deep subsurface >... | reverse complement strand
CGGCGGATAATACCATTGTGGGCGGATATTCTTATTCGGATACTATGGATCATGATATTAGTTATAACCAAGATGCCATTGTTAAGATGACTTATGACGGAACCTTGTTGTGGGAAAAAAAGTACGGGGAGCCAACCTACTTTAAATTTAATTCGAGTGTCAATGTAAATTCTGAAGGCAGGATCGTTGTAGCGGGTTATGTTTATGGTACTTTTCCCCAGCGGTTGGGTTATATGCTCAATGTATCACCAGAGGGCGATTCGCTGTGGTACAGGGAATACGAAGAAGTCTGGGGCGTAAACAGCAATAACTACCTGTATGGGGTTATCCCCACGGATGATGGCGGCTATGCCGCGGCAGGAATGGTACACCCCAATGGCAACCAGGATTTGTGGGTACTTAAGGTAGACAGCCTGGGCTGCGAGAGTTTCGATTATTGCTGGACATCAATACCAGGTGTTATCAGTGTGGAAAAACCGGGCGAGTTACAGGTATTTCCCAACCCGGCCACAGGTAGCTGCACCATCGCCATCCCCAAAGAAAACCAGTTTGAAGCGTACACGCTGTTTATTTACAACTTAATGGGGGCAAAAATGGAAGAAATCGTTGTTCCTTCGGGTGAAATACAGGTGGTACTTAACCTGTCGGGCTATGTGCCGGGGTTGTATTCGGTGGTAAGCACTTACCAGGGGAGTATTACGGGAAGGGGGAAGTTTGTGGTGTATTGATCATTTCAAGCCAGTTAGAATCTGCGCCCCCACTCTCAAGTATCTGTCATGTTTCGGCCAACGGCAAGTTGGTGGGCGTTACCAAATTTGTAGTATTTTAGTACTTTCATTCTCCGGGCCTTGTGCCCGGAGAATTAATTTTTTATCATGAAAAAAATACTGAATTTGGTTATTATCATGCTAATAAGTTTGTCAGGTGTAACTCAAACTTATTTTAGTGAACGATACAACTATGCTGGTTGGCAGTCTCTTGACTTTAGCCATGATATTCTGCGAATAGATGAAGGATATATTATACCTGGAGGATTTGCTTACAATGATACATTATCCTACAACAAAATAGGGATTATTAAAATTGATTATTTTGGAGATGAATTATTATCTAAAGTTATTGGCGAAGGTGAAACCACCTATAGTTGGAATATATCTTATAATCAGGGAGCCTTGTCAAGAGATAAGGGTAATACCGGATATTACGATGTTGGTATGAAGCGGAAATATGTAGGGACGGGTGTTGGAGTAGAAGATAAAGGTGTGATATATCGATTTGATATTGAATTGGATACCTTGTGGACTGTTAACATTGGAGACAATGTTTTATCTTATGATACTAATTATTCTTTTCGTCATTGTGTCGTGTTACCAAATGATGAGTTAATAATAGCCGGTCATATTGTAATTGAGGGATCTAATAGCAAAGCCATGCTGATAAAAACCGATAGTTTGGGAAACGAGCTATGGAGGAAGTATTTTTCAAGCGGACCATTAAACGATGGCATCAATGTAATCTCTACCCCCGATGGTGGTTTTGTGCTCAGTGCCTGGAAATGGACATTTGGTCATGTAACAGGAGCACCATATCTAATTAAAACGGATAGTGCAGGTAATCAGGAATGGAGCAAGGGTTTTTGGGAGTATGACCGATATCATGGGCCTTTGTACATATCCATTTCACTTGATTCTTTAATAGTTGGGGTTTACAGTTATTCAGATAGTGTTAACTATCCTTCTTCAGATAGCTATAACCGCGATGCTGTAATAAAACTGGATTTGGAGGGCAATGTGATTTGGGAAAAGAAATATGGTATAGCCAGCTACAATAAATGGGTTGCCAGCGGGACAGTAACACCCCAGGGCAAGATTATACTTACGGGCCGTACATATGAAACCTATCCACAGCGATTGGGTTATATGCTCAATGTATCACCAGAGGGCGATTCGCTATGGTACAGGGAGTACGAAGAAGTCTGGGGAGTAAACAGCCATAACTATCTGTACGGGGTAATCCCAACAGATGATGGCGGTTATGCCGCAGCAGGAATGGTTCACCCCAATGGCAACCAGGATTTGTGGGTACTCAAGGTAGACAGCCTGGGCTGCGAGAGCTTCGATTATTGCTGGACATCGCTGCCCGGCGTTATCAGCGTGGAAAAACCGGGCGAGTTAGCGGTTTTTCCCAACCCCGCCACACGTAGCTGTACCATCGCCATCCCCAAAGAAAACCAATTTGATACGTACACGCTGTTTATATACAACTTAATGGGAGTAAAAATGGAAGAAATCGTTGTTCCTTCGGGTGAAATACAGGTGGTACTTAACCTTTCGGGCTATGCACCGGGGTTGTATTCGGTGGTTACCAGCTACAAGGGGAGTATTACGGGAAGGGGGAAATTTGTGGTGTATTGATCATTTCAAGCCTGTAAGAATCTGCGCCCCCACTCCAAAGTGCCAGCGGCACGACCGACATTGTAACCCCGGAATTCATTCCTGGGCTTTTGAGAACTAAACTAATAAAACCAATCCAAATAGGGTGTATTCACAAAAACAGGAGCAAAGTAAGGCACACGAAACATTCGCGCGCCAGAGGAGATAAAAAAATGCCTGATTAACAGGTGTTTAAGTTTAAATATTAGTAAATTCCGACTTTAGTCGGTTAATAGAAATTAATTATCTGTGTATCATTAGGTCGAATACCGAATTATTGTTTTAACTTTGAAAGGTCTAAATAACAATAACCAAAATGAGTACCAACAATTTTTTTTTATTCTGCATTTTCACGTTGTTTGCCCGTTTGGGCGTATCACAGGAGATCAGGACTGTTCATTATGCCGGGGATCAGATTCTACCCATTGGTAAAGAGGTATCCAAAGCGGATGATCAACTAAAGGACGACAGGGTCAGGATCGTGGTGGAATTCAACGCGCTTCCCCTGGCGAGGGTCATGCACCGTAATCAGGCTGCAATCGCTCAGCAGCGCAGCGAGCTTCAGGCGCTTCAAAAGCAGTTCGAAGATGATCTAGGTGCCATCGGGCGTTCCAACAGGAATAGTGAGCTGCCCGTGATACATTTTACCTATTACGACGTTCTGGCCGGGGTAGCCCTGTCCATCAATGAAGCTTCGACAGAAGCCCTTAGCAAGTTGCCCTATGTGAAAAAGATCCACCCGGATGTGGAGTACGAGCTTGATCTCACGGAGAGTGTGCCGCTCATTGGGGCGGATCAGGTGTGGATCGACCTTGGCCTGTATGGAGACGGTATCGTGGTGGGTATCATGGATACGGGGATCGACTATACGCACCCTGCCCTGGGAGCCGGGATCGGAAGCGCCTATAAGGTGATCGGAGGGTACGACTTCTATGACGGGAACAATACCATTATGGATGTGAATGGCCACGGGACACACGTGGCAGGTATTGTGGCTGCTGACGGAGCCGATATCAAAGGAGTGGCACCGCATGCTTCACTCTATGGGTTGAAGGTCTTTAATGATAATGGATTCGCCTATACTTCCATTCTTATTGCTGCCGCAGAACGAAGCGTCGATCCCAATCAGGATGGCGATTACTCCGACAAGCTGGATGTGGTCAACATGAGCCTGGGAAAAGCCAACGGGGCTCCCGATGATGTGGTATGTGTGGCCGTGGAAAATGCCATCAGCATGGGAGTTACCTATACTATATCGGCAGGCAATAACGGCGAAACAGGGCCACAATCCATCGGTACTCCCGGTACGGCGGTGACGGCCATCACTGTGGGGGCATCCGACAAGAATGATCACTGGGCACCCTTCAGTTCCTATGGACCCAATAATGTGGTGTTCGGCATTAAACCCGAGCTGGTGGCTCCCGGCGTGGGGATCAACTCCACCTATCTGGCGCATGGTTATGTGTCGATGAGCGGAACCTCCATGGCGGCACCCCACGTGGCGGGTGTTTGTGCTTTGCTAAAGCAAGCGCATCCCGATTGGACGCCGGAGCAGCTGAAATCGGCGGTATTGCTGTCAGCCGACGACATAGGAGAAGACATCATGAAGCAAGGGTCGGGCCGACTGAATGCACGCAAAGCCTTCGATCTGAAGGTGCTGTCGGATCCCGCCCAGTTGAGTTTTGGTATCATCGACCCTGTCATTCCTCTATACACCACCGCTGACACCCTGAAATTGACCAATATCTCCAATCAGGAGCAGCTGGTCACCATAGGGGAGATGGCTTTTGCGGAGGGTGTTCAGATCAGCACACCCGTTAATGAGGTGCTGATCCTGCCCGGCGATTCGGCTTTCATTCCTTTTGAACTGATGGTGAACAATGCCCTGTTCCTTTACCCGGATTCGGGTGCGATCGCCTGTTCCGATGTCATCAGGCTCGTTGCCAATGAAGATACCCTGCGAATCCCTTGGTCCTTTACCAAGGTCCGAAGGATTCACCTGGTAATTAATGGATCCTTTTGGTATGACATATTTAATGCCTACAATCATTATGATAATTCCATGATCACACTGTACAATACGGTCAATGAATATGATCTTGTCTCCTATGCCGATACCCTGAATTTCGTTGCCAACAGCTACTGGTCGACCAACGATATATATACCCAATCGCTGGCTTGCACCGGGTTAGATACGGTGTATATTCTCCACGACAGCCTGGTCCGTCGTGAGGTCGAATTCAAGGATGAAGCCGGGGAGCCCCTGGATTACAGTCCGTTCTATATCTTTCTGTATGAGAAAAACTATGCCGATCGCTCTTATGAAATTGACTTCTTAGCCGAAGAATATTCGGATGGGAGGTTCTATACCTCTGCCGAATTATCGAATGCCATCGATACCAGACTCGGAATTTTTAAGGCTAACGAAGATACGAGCAAGCTGTATGTAGGTACCGTTAATCTTAATGACACCGACCTGTCGGGAGTGATTCCCAATGAAGCCCCGGAGTACACAAAACTGAATGTTGTAACGCCTCAGACCGGGGCCAGCTATATCCGTTGGGGTCTTTGGCATAATTTCCATGGTTATATGAGCAGCATCAGTAATGAGTCTTTTCTTATTCCTACACCCTGGGCGGGTAGTATATACCTGATGGATGATGAAGCTCCCAACCTGGCAGCAGATTTTTGGTATCATACCGAACATGGATTCATGGATATTAATCCCTTTCAACGTACTTCAAAGGGCATTCAATTGTATTTTTTTGATGCCTCCGAATTTGACGACATAACATATGCCAGGATAAGAGGCTACCGTCATCGTTATTTGAACCCATTGTTGGCAGCCTATGGCGATAACAGTACCATGTATCTGAGTGGATGGCCTTTGTATGGGGATACCTATTTTTATAATGGGTTGTTCAACGATAATAATATTTATTTCGGGACAATGCACTATGGCAACACGGAATATGAGACCTATCCCCTGCGTTTAGATGTACAGCATAAACTACTCAACAGTCAGGGTCAGGAAGTGTACGCATCCACTTCGCCTTTCGTGACGTTGGACTTGCCGGATGATCGGTATACCTACATTTTCAACTACACCTACAACGATTTTGGCGATGAGCCGGCACACTACCAGATCACCTCAACCATCAACCTGACGCTGGAGTCCCAATGGGAGGTCCCCTACCGATGGGATAATAATCCGCCCACCCTGACCACCTTGCAGGTAAGAAACGGTGCGAATTTGCCGGTTAGTCATTTGCAACGAAACAGTTCGGGAAAGTTGGTGTTTGCCGTGGCAGACCTTCAGCCTCACTACCCGGATGAGGACTCAACAACCATTGATGTGGCCTATTATCCGGTGGATCTGGATTCCATATCGGTATTCATTAAAGCATCAGACAGTACCCATTGGATACAGACAGGCTTCCAATACTTAGTGGAGGATTCTTTGATAGGAAGATGTTTTGAGATCGATCTGTCACCTTGGCTGGATGGGTTGAAGGATGTTGATTTTAAGCTTCGGTTCGCTGATCGAAAAGGACAAGTCACCACCCATACCTATACGCCGCTGTTCCGTGTTTCAGAATGTATTCCGGTGCCCGACACCTTACATATGGTAATGAATGATACCTTGGCAATATCCGTCAGAGAGATATTGCTGGCCAACGATGTCATTCCTGAGGATTGGCTCTATGATATGGAGATCATCGTGGAGGACAGCACGCTCACCGGAGCTTTGCTGCCCAATGCCGACGGGAATTATACCTACATTCCGGCGCCCGATTATGTGGGATATGATCAATTCAATTACCGGCTGGTATATGAGGGTATTGTCAGTCCCTCGGCCAATGTTGTCATTGATGTCGACCTTGCCACCTCCGTCGACGACGTTGCCACCGATGGCGGTGTCGATCTCTTATGCTATCCCAATCCCTTTAAGGACAGGGTATTCCTGGAGGTCAGGAATGATAAGACCGAACAGGTAATGATCTACGATGCCGTCGGATCATTGGTCACCGTACTCCGGCCTGTTATGCAGGATGACAGGAAACAGCAATATGTATGGGATGGTACCGATGACAGGGGTCAGGCGTTGTCCAATGGGGTTTACTATGGGCAGTTGATCAGCGAAAGCGGTAAGTCCGGATGTTTTAGGATAATCAGGATGCAGTAATGGAGCCACTGCCGGGGCCTTCACTTAATATTGGAAGTTGTAGGCATATCGGCGGTCTACTGTCGTGGAGGGCAATTATTTGAATCGATGCCCCTAGCCGGCGTAATTCAACTATTATTCACATGCTTCGATAAACATGATCCATAAAGCGAGTTAGACAGAAAAAAGTCGGCCCGCACAAAGCGTGATGGGAGGAATATTGTTTTTGGACATTGATTCAAATACATTGGTGCAATTAGAGGAGGCATTTGAACAATCAGACAAGAAATACGAAACCATGGAGGACTATATCACCCACACAGCTGTCAATTTGAACAAAATAAAGGCTGAAATAGTTGAAATGTATCTGGATAGCGTTCAAAAAGCGATGGTCTCCCGTTGATCCATGTGTACTCATTTGTGTACTCATGTCGTGAGACAATCGGTTGAGTATTAGTAAAAAAAGCCTCGCAATCTTCTGATTGCGAGGCTTTTTATTTTGTCGGGGTAGAGTGATTCGAACACTCGACCTCCTGCTCCCAAAGCAGGCGCGCTAACCGGACTACGCTATACCCCGAAAGTTGATGAACGTGCTGTTAAAGCAGCGGCAAAAGTACGATAATAAATGCCACCACCAAGTAAAAATGAATTTTTCAGTGTTTATTTTTTTCTGAAGCTTAAACAAAAGCTACTTCCCTTTTCATCAATACTGCTCGCGGTAAGGCGGGCACCCATGATTTCGGCAAACTCCTTTGATAAAATGAGCCCCATCCCTGTGCTTTTTTCATTGTCGGTGCCGGGCCGATTAAAATCGCAATCCAGATTAAATAGTTGAGAAATCTTGTCCTCAGGTATACCTATCCCTGTATCCGATACACAAACGCTGATTTCCTCAGAGGTCGATTTGCTGTCGATGGTAATCGTTCCGCCGTGAGGAGTGTATTTAATACTGTTATTCATCAGGTTTTGAATCACTTGCGAAAACAATCTGGGATCGGTATTGAGTTGCATTTCGGGTGATAGCTCTATAAGGAGCCGCTGGTTTTTTTCCTTTAGCTGTGATTTAAAAAGATCAGTCACTAAACGAATTTTTTGAACTACATTGAAATTTGCCGGCTGACATTTAATAAGTCCTTGTTGCGCTTTTCCCCAACTAAGTATTTCTTCAAGAAGTTGGTAGGTTATTTCCGATGAAGTATAGAGTGATTGGATCATTTCTCTTTTTTCGTTGTCTTCGATGATATCCCATTGTTGGACAAGCAAATCGAGTAGGCCAAGCAAGCTGTTAAACGGACTTTTTAAATCGTGGCCAAGGATGGAAAAAAACTTGTCTTTTGAATTATTTAAAGCTTTTAATTGGTCTTGTTGAGTATTTAAGGTTTCGTTGGTTACCTGAAGTTCCTCATTGATTGTAGTTAAATCGTGGTGTTTTACAGACAATTCCATATTGAGCTTTTTTATCCTTCCCCGATTATAGTACAGTAAATAGATGAATACAACCAGCAGAACTGAGGCCAACAGCGAAAGGTAGATCAGGTTTCTTTGATTTAAAATCTGTTTTGATTTCAGGCTGTTTTGCTCCATCAGCAGGTGGTTGTCGTATTTTTGTTGCGCCAAATCTTTTTCAAATTCCAGTACCGCCATTTGGTTACGTGCCTCGGCTAATACCAGGCTGTCGGAGATTATTTTATATTGTTTATAATAGGCCAGCGAGCCTTTAAAATTACCCAATAAACTATCCAATTCTGAAAGCGCCATTAATGCATTTTTTTTGAAAACCATTATACCCAGGCTGTCAGAGAGTTTGTAACCGGAATCCAAGAAATAGCGGGCATTTTTAACATCTTTTATATAAAGGTAATACCCGCCCAAATTGACCCGTAGACCGGCCTCCCTGTCCGGGTATTTTTCAAGTAATGGATCAGTGAGTACTTTTTGATAATACAGGAACGTTGAGTCAAGTTCTTTTTTCTCTGCAAAAATATTGCCCTTGGTAAAGGATAACACCATTTGGATTTGATCTTTCTCGTGGGGTATGGCTGTTACAACGGCTCTTTCGTAATAATACAAAGCAGAATCGTAGTCTTTTTTTGTGTGAAAGTATAGCTCACCCAGATTGATATAAGTGTTGGCAAGGATATTTACCTTCTGCACAAGTTGGTCGATTTCAATGGCTTTTTTTAAGTTATATAAAGCTTCATCAAACTTATTCAATTTCATATACAAATAGCCGAATGAGTTGTAAACATAGACAAGTTGCATTGAATCATTTACCGATGTCATTATCTCTCTTGATTTCATTAAGTTTTGGGCGGCTTCCACATAGTTGCCCCGGTTTGAATAGTGTGTGCCCAGGTCAAGATACGCCTTTGACAGAATATCCGGTATATCGTGTATTGCGCAGTATTGAATTGTCTTGTTCAGGTAAGTTACCACACTGTCGTGTTGATAAGTAGTCTTGAATACAAGTCCCATATTTCCTAAAACCAGGGCCTTTAGTCTTGGAGGTTCTGTTGTTTCTGCATATTCGAGGGCGATTCGGTAATTCTTAAGTGCTTCATCCGGTTCTTTATTCATATAGGACAATATACCTTTTAAATTGTAAGCTTTAACTAAACCATACTGGTAATTTGTTTTTTTTGAAAGCTGTAGGATGGTATCCATGTATTTAAGGCTGCTGTCCGGATAGAAAAAAAGTATTTTCCCGCAATGTTCAATATACCGGTTCACACGCATGGTATCCGATTGATATGATGCGTTGGTATCGGGTTGTCCAAACGAACCCACTTGAATGGTCATTAAAAAGATCCAAAAAAGAAGTGGTTTTTTCAACATGTGGGTTCGGGTGTATGTTAGAGCCTGTTAAGGCAGCAAATAGTAAAAATCGTTTAATAAAATCAACGGGAAAAAAATTGTTCTATTTCCAGGTAAAGGGAAGTCAGGCTGACCGGTTTTGATAGAAATACATTGGCCCCTGCCTGAAGGGCTTCTTTTTCGTTGTGATAACCGGTATAAGCTGTTTGTACGATGATGGGTATTTTGGGATCTGTTTTTCTAATATGCTTAAGCACTTCTATTCCGCTTACAAGAGGAAGGTAAATATCCAACAATATCAGGTCGATTCCTTGTTTACGTTCTAACGCATCAATCGCTTCCTGACCATTACGCGCGTATATCAGATTGGCTTTTGTGAGCTTTAAGGCAGCTTCAAAATATCGTCGGCTTGAATCAACATCCTCTACAATCAGGATGGTTTTATCAGTCCAGTTGGGTGTTGTCGTATTCATGTTGGATTTTTGTAGATAGGCGTCTGATTCAAATGGGATTAGTTGACAAATTTAATCATTATTTTTTTAAATGGGTTTACAAAATTAAACAAATTATCCTTTAGTAAAAAAAACGCTCTTTCCTGCACGACAATTATCTGTTTGATCCCTTCGTTTTTCACTGGTTGGGAATAATGGTATTCATTGGTTCGTTGCATATAAATCCTTATGTTTGCATCGAATCAAAAGCATGAATGGATTGTTCTCGAACCGCGATATAGCTGATTATTACAATCAAACCCAGCAACATTATCAACTTTGGTGGAAACTCGGAAAAGCACTTGCCGTACATTATGGAATATGGTATCAGAACACACGTACTTTCGTTGAGGCATTACAAAATACCAACTTGGCATTATTAAACCTGGCTGGAAACGTAGTGAACCCTCGTGTATTGGATGCCGGATGTGGGGTAGGAGGATCCTCTTTTTACCTGGCACATACTTGTGGAGCCAAAGTTACGGGCATTACACTGAGTGAGAAGCAACTGGCTTATGCTAATCAGCAATTGGCGAGGCAAAAACTGGCTCATCTGGTCGATTTCAAACTGGAGGATTATACACAAACATCTTTCCCTGATCATACTTTTGATTTGATTTGGGCTATTGAATCAGTTACTTCCACCCGGGATAAAATCAAATTTGGCCGCGAAGTATACCGGATTTTAAAACCCGGAGGCATCCTGGTACTGGCCGATTATTTTAAAGTCCCTAACCTGTTTGACAAGAACAATTGGCTCGAAAAGTGGCGCCTCACCTGGAGTCTGGCACCCATTATTACCCATGACGAATTTGTGACTGCCATGGAAAGTGAAAGGATGAAATTCAACAAATCGCTGGATGTAACCAGGGAGATTACACCAACCTCCCGCCGCATGTACTATGCATCGATGGCAGCAGCAATACCTTCATTGGTATATAATAGGCTACACAACACCAGTCATTTTGGCAAAAATCATTATAAATCAGGTATATACCAGTACAAGGCCCTAAGGCAAGGCTTATGGGAATATAGATTGTTGCGTTTTGTAAAGCCTGATGAACCTGAAATCCAATCCCCAAAAAAAACCGGATAAAGCATTGCTCCATCCGGTTTTCACCAAGGGGTTGTTTAAAGACTATTTTAATACTTCATTTACCAGTTTGGCTGCTTCGTATAGTTGAATGGCGGAATGCACCTGAAGACCGGATGCATCTATCAAAGCTTTGCCTTCCACGGCATTTGTTCCCTGAAGCCGTACAATAATAGGTACGTTAATATTACCAATATTTTGATAGGCATCCACGATTCCTTGAGCCACACGGTCGCAACGCACGATTCCACCAAAAATGTTGACAAGGATCGCTTTCACGTTGGGATCTTTTAAGATGATGCGGAATGCCTCTTCCACACGTTTGGCATCGGCTGTTCCTCCTACATCCAGGAAGTTGGCAGGGTCTCCACCCGACATTTTTATCATGTCCATGGTAGCCATGGCCAGTCCGGCACCGTTGACCATACACCCTACATTGCCGTCTAGTTTTACAAAATTAAGGTCAAACCGACTGGCTTCCACTTCAATAGGGTCTTCTTCATGCAGGTCGCGCATCACGGCGATGTCATTGTGACGATATAAAGCGTTGTTGTCGATGCTTACTTTTGCATCGGCTGCATATACTTTGCCATCGGCGGCTTTTATCACCGGATTGATTTCAAAAAGGCTGGCATCAGAACCTACATAAGCACTGTAAAGAGCCGAAACAAATCTCACCATCTCTTTAAAAGCAACACCGCTTAGACCCAGGTTAAAAGCAATGCGGCGTGCCTGGAAACCTGTTAAACCCACTTTTGGATCGACAAGTTCGTGAAATATCTCATCAGGGGTTTCCTCTGCAACCTGTTCAATATTCATGCCCCCGCGTGGGGAATACATCACCATATTCTGGCCTTTGTCGCGGTTGAGCAGGATACTCATATAATATTCTTCCACGTTTTCGGGTCCGGGGTAATAAATGTTTTGTTCTACCAGAACTTTGCGAACCAGTTTTCCTTCACTCTTTGTTTGAGGGGTTACGAGCATCATGCCCAAAATTTGATCGGCATAGGTACCGGCTTCTTCCAGGGTTTTGGCAATTTTTACGCCACCACCTTTACCACGACCACCGGCGTGAATCTGGGCCTTCACTGCCCAGATATCCAATCCGACTTTTTTCTGTATGTCTTTCGCCGCCTGAATGGCTTCGTCTGGTGAGTTGGCAACAATTCCGTAAGGAACAGCAACACCATATTGCTGAAGGATTGATTTGCCCTGATATTCGTGTAAGTTCATAGGGTGAATTCTTTTTTAACTTTTCATTTTTTTGTGTGCCAAAAGTAGCAAATTTATCAAGGTCACCTTCACAATCTTTCACATTCTTTGCTGACTAATGTAATTTATAGTTGGTTATAAATAGTTTAGGTGAGTTAATTGAAATATTTAGTTTTAAGATCACCACTCGATCTATATGGCAATTACAGGCAAAACGCTATCTTTGCACGATAATCGTGTATTGGATGTTAACGGCTGAAAACTTACATAAATCTTTTGGAAACCTGCATGTACTCTCAGGCATCAATTTGCATGTGGACGAAAGTGAAATTGTAAGCATCGTAGGAAAATCAGGTGCAGGCAAGTCAACCTTGCTTCAAATCCTGGGAACAATAGAAAATGCCGACCAGGGAAAAGTACTGATTCAAGGGGAGGATGTGCTCAGGTTAAACAATAAAGCCATATCCGTTTTTAGAAATAAGCACATCGGTTTCGTGTTTCAATTTCACCACCTGCTACCAGAGTTTACGGCCCTCGAAAATGTTTCAATACCAGCATTGATCGCGGGCGATTCAAGAAGAATTGCTGAAAAAAAGGCCCTGGAACTGCTGGGATTTTTAAATCTTACCGATAGAAAAGACCACAAACCATCAGCACTATCCGGAGGCGAGCAACAACGGGTGGCCATTGCCAGGGCACTTATCAATAAACCATCAGTGGTATTGGCAGATGAACCCTCCGGGAATCTGGATAGTCATGCTTCCAATGAGTTACATCAGCTTATCCTGCGTTTACGAGAAGCTTTTAATCAAACATTTATCATCGTTACGCACAACCGTGAATTGGCTGATATGGCCGATCGCAAACTGATCATCAACGATGGAATGATACAACAACAAAATAATACGACCGAAAAATCGTTGTGAAAACAACCTGCAATTAACTAAACCAGGTGAGCAATCTTATGCTAGACTTTTTGAAATCATATGTAAAACTGTTAGGGATCAAATCAATATTCTTGGTGTTTGTCTTGTTATCGTCTCAGTTTTTGTTAGCGCAGCAGGCCATTACCTATGATGAAGCCATCATATATGGTGACCGTAAATTTAATGAATTGTCGTTTAAGGATGCCAAAGCCTATTATCAAATGGCTCTTCGGTTTAAACCAAATGATGTATACGCGAAAGATAAAGTCGACCTGATTATCAAAAAGCTACAGGAGCGAATGGCTGGTGAGGAGGCTTATTATGAGTTGGTTGACAAAGCAGATGAATTATACAATACCGGGAAGTTAAACCAGGCAATCGTCCAATATCAACAGTCGCTTGAAGTAATCCCCGGTGACGAATATGCAACAGGCCAGATAAAGAAAATCATCGAATTCCAAACGAAAGAGAAAGAAAAACTTGGGCATTATGAAACACTCATGGCCAGTGGAAAGGCATTCGTTGCATCCAAAAAATATGATGAGGCCATCCAACAATATGACGAAGCCGGCAAGCTTTTCCCTGAAAATAGTGAACCTGTTGAGTTAACAACAGTTGCTAAATCACTGCAAGTGGAGTGGCAGGAACAACAAATGCGATGTGCCGCTAAAATTGAAGAGGCTTCGCGTTATATTCTGATACAAAACTATGCTACTGCCCTGGATTTGTACCAGGAAGCACTCTCCATCATCCCTGACAACCAGGAAGCACTGGATAAAATAAAAGAGATTAAACCCCTGGCTGAGAAACAAAAAAAATACAATATGTTGGTCGAAAAGGCAGATGACTCGTATATCAACAAAGATTTTATTGCTGCCCGTACTCAATACCAATCGGCACTTGCCATGTGGCCCGAAAAAACCTATGCCGGCGATATGCTCAAGCAGATTGACGATCAACTGGCCGACCAACGAAAAGACCTCGACAAAAATTACACAAACTTTATTGTGAGAGGCGATAGTTTGTTTAATGTGGAAGCCTATACCGAAGCCAAAGGTGAGTTTAACCTGGCTTTGAATTTAAAACCGGAGGAAGCATATCCAAAACAAAAATTAGCGGCCATCGAACAGCATTTTGCCACCTTGCAGCAATCTTTCGAGGCCAATTACGATAAGGTAATCGCCGGGGCCGACAGCGCTTTTGAGGCGGGTAAATATGTCATCGCCAAAACACAATATGAAACCGCCTTAAAGGTTAAACCAGAGGATGCCTATCCGCAACAGCAAATTGGTCAGATTAATCAGAAACTGGATGAGCTGGAACAATTAACGCGTGTCAACAATGCCTATTTGACGTTGGTTGCCGATGCGGATCAGCTTTCCGCTGCAGGACAATTAGAACTGGCTTTATCCAAATACAGGGAGGCCGGAGCTCTAAAACCCACGGAAAATTATCCGTCCAAACGCATTGAAGAAATCAATTTGCTTTTGGTCGATGCCAAAAAGCAAAAAGAAACGGATGATAAATACCAGAAACAGGTGGATATGGCGGAGCAGTTGTTTAAGGAAGATAGACTGGCAGAATCGAAAAATACCTGGCAACAGGCATTGGTGATAAAGCCTTACGAGGTACTGCCCAAATTAAGGATTGCAGCCATTGATAGTTTGGTGGTTGTCCGTGAGAATCAGGCTGAAATCGACAGGCAATATAGATCATTGCTGGCTTCTGGTGATTCATTACAAACACAAAAGTTATTTGCAGAAGCACTGGTGGTGTTTGAGCAGGCTGCTAATGTAAAACCCGGCGACCCGCAGGCCAGTCAAAGAATTCAGGCAGTTAAAGACATCCGGGATAAACTGGAAAAAGAAGCCGCCCGCAAACTTGCCTATGAGGAAAGCATCGCAAAAGCAGATACTTTACTTGGAAAGGAAAACTACGAACTGGCCAAAACCGAATTCCAGCACGCCCTCACCTTTGGTCCAAACGAGGCTTATCCTAAAGAAAAGATTGCCGAAATCGACCAGCTCCTGGTGAAATTGGCCGCTGAACGTGAACAAAAGTACAATCTGGCAGTTGAAACAGGAAATGCTTTCTTCGACCAGGAACAATACAAGCAAGCATTGGAAGAGTATCAGATTGCGGTTAGCATCCGACCCGAAGACGCCTTTGTTACCGCCAAAATATCCGAATGCGACAATAAGCTGGCAGAGATGCTGCTACTGCTTACAAAGGAGTACAAACAGGCTGTTGCCGAAGCAGATAACCTGTATACCGCCAAAATTTATGACAAGGCCATTACCGCCTACCGACAGGCGCAGAGCGTTAAGTCCGATGAAACCTATCCTGGTGAAATGATTGCAAAAATCACCAAATACATTGAAGAAAATGCCATTACGGATGTGCTGAATGGTTCTTTGGCTGTGCGAACTAAAACAACTGAAAAGCTTGCATTTGAGCCTGTTCCGGTGAATGTAAGGAAAAGCAACTATGTTTTTGTCAGGGCTCGCAACCTTTCGGGACATCCTGTTTCTGTGATTTTTAGTTATGGAAGCAATGTAGGTAAAAATGGTGGTTTCGTATTACAAATGCCTGAAGATGATCAGGTCAACGATTTCATTATTCGGGTAGGAAACCAGTACAAATGGTTTTCGGAGGATAACAACTGGTTGGAGATCTATCCTGAAAATGGGGACATAGAGATTACTTTGGTGCGCATTTCAACAACAAATTAAGGATGAGTTTGTTTCAGGAAATAGAACGACAGGCGCAACAGGCTACAGATCCACAATCGCTTCACTACCTCATCGAACAGCTTACTACTTTAATAGCCCAATCTGATGAGGTTGTTGATATGTTTCGGCTTAGGGCCGCCATTTGGGTTAAACTCGATGAAAAAGGAAAAGCCATCAACGATTACAGGGAGCTGCTTGTGTTGAACCCGGAGGACGAAGAGGCCGCGATGCAGATTCAATTTCTCCAAACCATTCTCCGATATAATAACACGGATATTTACGCCAATCCTAACACCAATATGGATCCATGGCTGGAGTAGATTAATCATAAAGAGATAATCCCGGTTCCTTTTTGAAGGATTTCATTTCAGAATTGCATGTTGGTCAATTGCTTCAAAACCCATGGTTAATATATTCTGCAAAAAGGCCTACCTTTGCCCGGCAAAAAAATAAAAAAGTATGGCATTTATCAATTCATTTGAAAAAGAGGGGAATACTTTGTTTAAACACAGGGGCGAGATTCCTATTGTGCTATTTATCCTTGCAATTCCTGTGGTATTTGTTACCCACAGTAGGATGAAAGTGCCTACTCAGGAAATCATTACCTGGGTAGCGATTGCACTTAGTGTTTTGGGTTTTATCATAAGAGCCATCTCCATAGCCACTACCCCAAAAGGCACCTCCGGTCGCAATACGAAAGAAGGTCAGGTGGCCGAATCGCTTAACACCACAGGTATTTATTCAGTAGTACGGCACCCGTTGTACCTTGGCAATTATTTTATGTGGATTGGTATCGTACTGTTTACATTTAATTGGTGGTTTGTCATCACGGTGAGTCTGGCTTTTTGGTTGTATTACGAACGGATTATGTTTGCTGAAGAGCGTTTTCTGGAGCGTAAATTTGGCAACTCCTATATGAATTGGGCCAACAAAACACCGGCTTTTATTCCCTGTTTGAAGAAGTACAAAAAGAATATTGTCCCATTTTCGTTTAAAAGTGTCCTTCGCCGTGAGTATTCAGGAATATTGGCCACGGTACTGGGCTTTGTGTTCATCGCTGACTTAAGGTTGTTTTTTAAAGCGGGAACTGTTGAGCTGGAAACAACAGGCCATATCGTTCTACTTGCTGCCATGTTGCTTGCTCTAATTCTGCGGTCTGTAAAGCACTACACAAAGTTACTTAGTGAAGAAGGAAGATCTTAGTTCACTGTTTTAAAGAGTTTTGTCGCAGCTGGCTAAAGCCAAGCTGCAATGGATTGATTCTAAGGAGTTTTATTCATTTGCAATGAAGGTGTTAAATAGACATCCATTGCAGTCCGGCTTTAGCCGACTGCCCTTCAAGTAAAATTCTCACATAACCTCTATAGTAATTATTACCATTAAGTTTTAGTCTCAGTTTATGCCATTTCCTTATTTCAATTTTAAAATGTTGCTAAAGCAGAAGGAACTTTTTATTGCAGCTGGCTAAAGCCAGACTGCAAGGGATTGATTCTATTGAGTTTTTGTTGCAGCTGGCTAAAGCCAAGCTGCAATGGATTGATTCTAAGGAGTTTTATTCATTTGCAATGAAGGTGTTAAATAGACATCCATTGCAGTCCGGCTTTAGCCGACTGCCCTACATTTGGAATTTATTTTCTATTTTTCTATCTTTACTTTTTTTCTGTAACTAACTATTGCTTAAGCATAAGATTTTTTTTGGCTTTAGCTGGCTAAAGCCAAGCTGTAAGGGATGGATTCTAAAAAGTTTTATTCATCTACAATGAATGTATTTAAAGAACATCCATTGCAGTCGGATTTATCCGACTGCCTGCCAGGTTAAATTCATCTTGTGGCTCTAGCCAAATAGATAAAATAGGTGTTATGAGTTGGGTAAGGGTTTATATTCACATGGTGTTTTCAACAGAAAACGGAATTCCATATTTGAATTCACATGAATTGAGGAAAACTGTATTTCAGCATATTAAAATGAATGCTGTTGAAAAAAGCATTTGGCTCGATAGTGTGAATGGCTCGCAGGACCATGCACACTGTTTAATTTCATTGGGTAAGGAACAGACCATTAGTAAAGTAGCCCAACTCATTAAAGGCGAATCGTCATATTGGATAAATCAGCAGGGTTTAACTGAAAATAAGTTTGTTTGGCAAGACGACTATTGGGTTGTAGGGGTAGGTGAGAGTCAGATTAAGTCTGTTCGTAACTATATTTTTAACCAGGAAATTCATCATAGCAGAAACAGTTTTAAGGAAGAGGTGAATGATTTTATGGAAAAACATGGTTGGAGTTTTATAAAGGGATAGCTGAATTAGTAAATAAAAGCAGTCGGCTAAAGCCAGACTGCAAGGTATGGAATCTATTGAGTTTTTACTTCATTTACGCTGAATGTGTTAAATTGATATCCATTGCAGTTGGATTTATCCAACTGCCTTTCAATTATAATTCTTGCCTAACCTCCATATATTTGCTACCATTAAGTTTTAGTCTCAGTTTATGCCATTTCCTTATTTCAATTTTAAAATGTTGCTGAAGCAGAAGGAACTTTTTGTTGCAGTCGGCTAAAGCCAAGCTGCAATGGATTGATTCTATTGAGTTTTTTTTCAGCTGGCTAAAGCCAAGCTGCAATGGATTGATTCTAAGGAGTTTTATTCATTTGCAATGAAGGTGTTAAATAGACATCCATTGCAGTCCGGCTTTAGCCGACTGCCCTTCAAGTAAAATTCTCACATAACCTCTATAGTAATTATTACCATTAAGTTTTAGTCTCAGTTTATGCCATTTCCTTATTTCAATTTTAAAATGTTGCTAAAGCAGAAGGAACTTTTTATTGCAGCTGGCTAAAGCCAAGCTGCAATGGATTGATTCTATTGAGTTTTTTTTCAGCTGGCTAAAGCCAAGTTGCAATGGATTGATTCTAAGGAGTTATATTCATTTACGATGAAGGTGTTAAATAGACATCCATTGCAGTCCGGCTTTAGCCGACTGTGCCCCTCCCAATAAATCTTTTCCAAAATTTTAACCTTTGGGAAAGTCAATATTCATCCCAGCTTTTTATACTCAAATCGCTCATCTTATATTTGGTAATGGCGTAGATAAATGCGCTGGCCAACCTTGCGTTGGTGATGAGCGGAACATTGAAGTCTACCGCAGCTCTGCGGATGGTATAATCGTTGTTTAGCTCCTCGGAACTCAGGTTTTTTGGGATGTTAATCACCAGATCAATTTTTCTCTCCTTGATCATCTGGTAAGCGTTTGGTGCCTGATCAATATCAGGCCAATTGACCATTGTCGATCTGATTCCATTCTTCTTAAAGAAATCGTGTGTCCCTTTGGTGGTGAATAACTTATAACCATTTTCGATGAGCAAAAAGGCACTTTGCAGGAGCTCGGTCTTCGATCGCATTGGCCCGGATGAAATGAGGATGTTCGTTTCCGGAACGCGGTATCCCACCGCCAGCATACTTTTCAAAATGGCTTCATAATAGTCATCGCCAATACAGCCTACCTCTCCTGTTGACGCCATATCGACACCCAACACAGGATCGGCCTTGCTCAATCTCGAAAA
>Ga0210044_10004489_pt1 | contig 19429 bp, 18 predicted proteins | sample CryGey13umfilter_2_FD_183959 | JGI IMG/M metagenome (GOLD analysis project Ga0210044, IMG submission 183959) | Groundwater microbial communities from aquifer in Utah, USA - Crystal Geyser 4/9/14 3 um filter (SPAdes) (version 2) | ecosystem: Environmental > Aquatic > Deep subsurface >... | reverse complement strand
TAAGTGTTTGACGTGTATGGAGACACTGATATGAACAAGATGATGAAATCCTTGTGCGCTGCATCGCTGCTGGCGCTGATGAGTTCTGTGGTATTTGCCAAATTGCCGCCACCCTCGGACGAGGCCAAGGCCAAGGCGCTTGAGGCCAAGGCCAAAGCAGCGTGGACCGGCAAGGTGGGTGGCTATAAGTTGTGTCTGGCGCAAGACCGTGCCGCAGCGCATTACCTGCGGACTTCAGGCAAGGGTGTAGCCACCGCAAGCGCCTGCGCTGATCCCGGGCCGTTTGTTTACACGCCTGCGGGTGCTGCACCCGCGACCGCTGCGGCACCTGCTGCCTCAGCAACTGACCCGGCCAAGAAGCCCTGAAATTGCTGCCACGTCTCACCCAGGCTCGCGCGCCGCTGACGCGTGAGATAACCGCAGTTAACGAGTCGGGCGCAATTGACACCGTCTCCATTCCCGCCGAGCGCGCACTGACCGTTTACGTCGACAAGCGTGAGTTGGTCACGCTCATGACCTTGGGTGCGCACCCCGAACTGCTGGTGCTGGGCTTTCTGCGCAATCAGCGGCTGGTGGCCAGCGTGGCCGAAGTCGAGTCCATCACGGTTGACTGGGACGTGGGTGCCGCCGCTGTCAAAACCCGCCAAGGCATCTCGGACATCGAAGCGCGCACCGCCAAGCGCGTAGTCACCACCGGTTGCGGCCAGGGCAGCGTTTTTGGCGACCTGATGGCCGAGGTGGACAGCATCACGCTGCCCGAGGCCACGCTCTCGCAAGCCGATTTGTACGGCATCGTCAACGCCATCCGCTTGCAGGAAACCACTTACAAATCGTCGGGCTCGGTGCATGGTTGTGCCCTGTTTCGCGGGCCCGAGATGCTGGTTTTTGTCGAAGACGTGGGTCGCCATAATGCGCTAGACACCATTGCCGGTTGGATGTGGATGCAGGGCGGCGATGCCGTAAGCGGCAGCGATAAGGTGTTCTACACCACCGGCCGCCTGACCAGCGAGATGGTGATCAAGTCCGCACAAATGGGTGTGCCCGTTGTGGTGTCGCGCAGCGGCATCACCCAAATGGGCCTGGATGTGGCCGAAAGTCTTGGCCTGTGCGCCATCGGGCGGGCGACCAACAAGCGTTTTCTTTGCTACAGCGCGACCCATCGGCTGCAATTGCAGCCCGAACTGGTGGGAACGCGCATTGCGGCGCTGAATGCTGACTAGGAAGTGTCCAGGTTTTCTGTGGGCCAACATAAGCCGTGCAAACACGCCCGCCACGTCGGGTTGCTGAACCCGCCTGGCTCCGGCTTTTGCCTGAGTGCGCTATCGTTGCCCCATGAAAATCTCTTTTGTCGAATTGGGCTGGCGTTCGCTCACACGTGATTTGCGTGCCGGCGAGTTGCGCTTGCTGATGGTGGCCGTGACGCTGGCGGTGGCTGCGCTCACGGCGGTGGGCTTTTTTGCCGACCGGCTCAAGGGCGGTCTGCAGCGCGACGCGCGTCAGTTGCTCGGTGGCGACGCGGTAGTGGTCAGCGACAACCCCATTCCTGAGGCCTTCCTGGCAAAGGTGAAAACCCTGGGTTTGCAGCAGACCATCAACCTGACGTTTCCGACCATGGCGCGCGCGCCTGAGCCCGCCGGTGGCGGCATCAAGCTGGTGTCTTTGAAGGTGGTGACGGATGGTTATCCCTTGCGCGGGCGCATGCGCGTGAGCGAGCAGCCAGGTACCGCCGGCGCCTTGACCAGCGACATTCCGCAGCCCGGCCAAGCCTGGGTCGATGCGGCTATTCTTGATGCGCTGAATGTGCCGCTGGGGGGTGAGCTTCTGCTGGGCGACGGCACTTTCAAGCTCAGCCGCATCATCGTCACTGAGCCCGACCGGGGTGCGGGTTTCATGAATTTTGCGCCGCGCGTCATGATCAACCAAGGTGATGTGGCCGCCACCGGCCTGATTCAGCCCGCCAGCCGTTTGCGTTACCGGCTTGCGGTGGCGGGCGAAGAGCGCGCTGTGAAAAGCTTTGTGACTTGGGCGCAAGCGCAGGTTGACGCGCATGCGGTGCGAGGTGCGCGGGTCGAGGCGCTCGAAGGCGGCCGCCCCGAACTCAGCACCACACTCAGCCGCGCTGAAAAATTCTTGAATCTGGTGGCGCTGTTGGCGGCGCTGCTCAGCGCGGTGGCCGTCGCCCTGGCCGCGCGCAGCTTTGCCAGCAGCCATTTGGACGACTGCGCCATGCTGCGCGTGCTGGGCTTGCGCCAGCGCACCATCGCCGCCGCCTACACCTTCGAATTCGTGCTGATCGGCCTGCTCGCGAGCGCCTTGGGCGTGCTGCTGGGTTTTGCGGTGCATTACGGTTTTGTCGCGCTGCTGGCCGGGCTGGTGGACTCGGCCTTGCCGGCGCCAGGCATCTGGCCGGTGCTGTTCGGCATGGGCATGGGGCTGACGCTGCTGCTGGCCTTTGGCTTGCCACCGGTGTTGCAGTTGGCGCAGGTGCCGCCGCTGCGCGTCATTCGCCGTGACGTGGGCGGGCTCAAACCGGCGTCGCTCATGGTGCTGGGCGTGGGCGTGGCGGGTTTTGCCGCCTTGCTGCTGGCCGCCAGCAGCGACCTTAAATTAGGCCTGATTGCGGTGGGCGGTTTTGCTGTGGCCACGCTGCTGTTCGCGGCAATGAGCTGGCTCGCCGTCAAATTGCTGCGCGCCGTGGTGAACGATGCCACGGCACCCACGGCCCTGGTGCTGGCCACGCGCCAAATTGCCGCCCGCCCGGCGTTTGCCGTGGTGCAGGTCAGCAGCCTGGCGGTAGGCTTGCTGGCGCTGGTGCTGCTGGTGCTGTTGCGCACCGACCTCATCAGCAGTTGGCGCGCCGCCTCACCTCCCGATGCGCCCAACCGTTTTGTCATCAATGTCATGCCGGACCAGGGGCCGGACTTCACCCAGGCTCTTAAAAGTGCCGGTATCGCCGAGTTTGACTGGTTCCCCATGATCCGTGGCCGGCTGGTGGCCATCAACGAGCGCAGCGTCAGCCCCGAGGACTACCCGGACGAGCGCGCCCAGCGCCTGGTGGCTCGCGAGTTCAACTTGTCTCACAGCGCCACCCAGCCGAGCCAAAACGTGGTGGTGGCCGGGCGCTGGCAGGCCGACGAGGCGGGTGCCATCAGCGTCGAAGAAGGCATTGCCAAAACCCTGGGTGTCAAGCTGGGCGACAGCCTGACCTTTGACGTGGGCGGCATGCAAACGGTGTCCAAAATCACCTCGCTGCGCAAGGTCGACTGGGCTTCGATGCGGGCCAATTTCTTTGTCATGTACCCGGTCGATACCCTTGAAGGCGTACCCGCCACCTACATGAGCGCATTCAGGGCGCCCGACAACCCGGGTTTTGATGCCGCGCTGGTGCGCCAGTTTCCCAACATCACCAGCGTCAACATGACCGCCACCATCGCCCAGATTCAGCGTGTGCTCGACCAGGTGATTGGCGCGGTGGAATTCTTGTTTGCCTTTGCCCTGGCCGCCGGCTTGGTGGTGCTGTTTGCCGCCGTGACCGCCACGCGCGAAGAGCGCGCCCGCGAATTCGCCATCATGCGCGCGGTGGGCGCGCGCGCCAGCCTGCTGCGCCGGGTGCAGCGCATCGAGCTGGCCGGGGTCGGCCTGCTGGCTGGTTTTTTGGCATCCCTTGTGGCCAGCGCCGTGGGCTGGGCGCTGGCGCGCTATGTGTTTGAATTTGACTGGGTGGTGTCCTGGTGGGTGCCGCTGCTGGGCGCGCTCGCTGGTGCTGTGCTGGCGCTGGCCGCCGGCTGGTGGGGCCTGCGCGAGGTGCTGAACCGGCCAGTGGTGCAGACGCTGCGCAATGCGGCGCAATAATGTTTCGCGCGCGTGCGGGGTAAATGTGGGTAGGCTTATTTCTGCCGTGTAATTTCGCGATTTTCTTGCAATTTGTGCAACCCATGATTCATGACCCACACCACACCATCGCCGCGTTGGCAGTGCGCCCACCTTGCGCCCTGACGCTGACGTTTGCAGACGGTGCGACCCTGCCCATTGATCTGTCTAGTGTGGCCAATGCTTACCCAGCGTTGGCTGCACTGCGTAACCCCACCTTGTTTGCCACCGCCCGTGTTGACGCCCTTGGTGGTTATGTGGTGTGGATTGATGACGATCTGGAGTTGGCTGCCGACAACCTGCGCAACATGGCTATTGAGCAAGCCGGTGGCATCGGCAATGAGCGCCTGGTCAATTGGATGCACAAACATGACCTGACGCAAGAGCGCGCCGCCGAGGCGATCGGCGTGTCGCGGCGGATGCTCAATTACTACCTGTCCGGTGCCAAAGCCATACCCAAGACCGTCTGGCTGGCTTGCCTTGGTTGGGAGACTGTGGGCGACCTGGCTCACAGCTGATCCGGGTTGGCGCGCACGCCTTGCCAGACACAGAACTCACATGCCTGGCCTTAGGGCTTGTTCACAAATAACCTATACATTTGGCTCGCCGACCTTGGGCGCACTGCGTCGTTGCAAAACGCTTGTGTAGCAAAGCTACACGGCGCGCTTTGCGCCTCGCATTGCATCCCAAATCCGGCGCCCAAATGCACAGCTTATTCATGAGCAAGCCCTTAGCCAAATCAGACCATTTAAATGGTCTTTTGTTAACATCAGGCTCACATCACACCACGCACAGGAAAACCGACATGGACGCTGTACTCGCTGCAACCTCGATTGGCATCACCGAACTCAAAAAAAACCCGTCAGCCGTGATCCGCGATGCCGGTGCGGACACCGTGGTGATCCTTCATCACAACAAACCCTCGGCCTACCTGGTGCCCGCCCGCAGTTATGAGGCACTGATGGACGTGCTGGACGATCTGCAGTTGCTGCCGGTGGTGCAACAGCGCATCGCCAACTGGCAATCTGATCCCGACAAGGTCATCGACATGAGTCGTGAGGAACTGGAACACATCGCGCTGGCCGCACCCAAAAAGTCAGCCCGCGTTGCTGCCAAATCATCCCGGCACTAACGCGGGGCCAGGTGGAATGACCCGCTACCGCCTGCAATTCTTGCCCGCGGCCAAGACAGAATGGGACAAGCTCGACGGCAGCATTCGCCAACAGTTTGCCAAGGTCTTGTTGCGGCGTCTGGACCACCCGCGTGTGCCGGCGGCGCTCACATCAACGCCTGACTGCTACAAGATCAAACTGCGCAGCGCCGGCTTCAGGATGGTGTACCAGGTCGTGGATGACCCGTTGCTGCTGCTGACCATTGCCGTGTGAAAATCTACACCTGCACCCGCATTGCTGACCGTGCCGCCAACCGAGAACCCCATGCCAGAAATCGTCTTCAAAGGTAAAGAGTACGTCTATAACCACCACCTGACGGTGCCGTACCGGCCGCTGCTGGTGGACGCCGCCAAGGGCATCGGTCCGGCTGACCTGGCCAGCAACCTGGTGATTCATGGCGACAACCTGCACGCGCTCAAAAGCCTGCTGCCGCGCTACGCCAATGCGGTCGATCTGGTGTTCATTGACCCGCCCTACAACACCGGCAACGAGGGCTGGTGTTACAGCGACGGCGTCAACTCACCCATCATGAAAGAGTGGCTGTCCACCAACCCGGTCGATGGTGAAGACATGCTGCGCCACGACAAATGGCTGTGCATGATGTGGCCGCGCTTGGTGCTGCTGCGCGAACTGCTGTCAGAAAACGGCTCGATCTGGATCACGCTCGACGACAACGAGGTGCACCACGCGCGCGACATTCTGGACGAGATTTTTGGCGCGGATAACTTTGTGGCGACGTGTATTTGGCAGAAGAACTATTCGCCCAAAGGCACAGCCCAATTCTTTAGCGAAGACCATGACTACATCCTGATTTATGCCAAAGACAAACGCGTCTGGCGACCGAATTTGCTGGAGCGCACGGTAGAAATGGATGCGCGTTACGACAACCAAGATAGCGATCCGAAGGGACCTTGGAAAGCCAGCGACTTATCTGCTCGTAACTATTACAGCGAAGGTACCTATTCCATAATCTGTCCAAGTGGGCGAATCATTGCGGGACCACCACCAGGAAATTATTGGCGTGTCAAAGAGTCGAAGTTCAAAGAAATGGACGCTGAAGGGCGAATTTGGTGGGGTGAAGACGGCGGCAATGTTCCCGCAATTAAGCGCTACCTCACTGAAGTGAAACAAGGCCGAACCCCCCAAACCCTCTGGTTCTACGACGAAGTGGGCCACACCCAGGATGCCAAAAAGACGCTATTGGAAATGGGTGTGCTCAAGGACCAGGAAAGCACCATCACACCCAAGCCCGTGGCCCTGATCGAGCGCATTCTGGAGCTTGCCAGCGAGCCCGATTCCCTCATCCTCGACAGCTTTGCCGGCAGTGGCACCACCGCCCACGCGGTGCTCAAGGCCAACGCCAAGGACGGCGGGCGGCGCAAGTTCATTCTCGTCGAAGGCGAGGACTACGCCGACAAACTCACCGCCGAGCGGGTGCGCCGCGCCATCCAGGGTTACGCCTGGGTCGGCACCCAGCGCGAGACGCTACTGGAAGAAAAAATCAACTTCACCCAGTTCAAAAAAGCTGACCAGTGGCTGGCCAAGATTGAAGCCCTCAAGGTCAAGGAAGGTTTTGCGCAAGAGTCCACACAGATGGAGCTGGGAGGCTGGGCGGCACCGCGTTCTACGGAGGTAAAGGAGGAGCCCGCACAGCTGGCGGGGGACACGCAGCAGAACGCGGTGCCGCCCAGCCTCCCGGCGGGTTCACCAAACACCACCCAACCAGCGGCCAAGAAAAAACGCTTCAACAAACTCAATGTCGAACTCAAAGACGGCATTCTCAAGGTCGAGGGTGAAAAGCGCATTTCCGAAATGGTGGAAGGTCTGGGCGGCGAGTTCACCTACTGCACGCTGGGCCAACCGCTGGACATCGAAAAACTGCTGTCGGGCGAGTCGCTGCCAGCGTTTGACGCGCTGGGCGCCTGGTTATTCCACACCGCCACCGGCGGCACGCTGCTGCCAGCACCAAAGGACGCACCCGACTGGTATCTGGGCGAGGCCAAGGACGCGCATGTGTGGCTGGTGTACCAGCCTGATTTGATGTTTCTGAAGTCACCCGAGGCGGCGCTCACGCTCAGCCGTGCCAAAGGTTTTGCCGATTGGGGCCGCGCGCGCCATGCAGGGCAGGGCGACGGCAAACGCCATCTGGTGTTTGCACCGGCCAAGTACATGAGCAACAAGCAGTTGCTGGAATTGGGCGTGGACTATTGCCCGCTGCCGTTTGCCTTGTATCGGGAGGGATGAGATATGAGTCAGGAAAAAATAGATCGCATCGATTTGCAGTTCGAACATTTTCAGAAGGCGCTTGCCAGATTGCAAGAAGCACTGGCCGAGCCGGAGTCCAGTTTCTTGCGTGACTCCATCATCAAACGATTCGAAGTGAGCTTTGAGATGGCGTGGAAGACGATGTTCCGCTACCTGACGAACAAAGGCGAACGCATGGCGCCTAAAGCCTGGGATGTGATTCCAGTCGCGTTTGAGTCGCTGCTGATTGCGGATGCTGGCCTATGGGACAAGATGCGGAATTTTCGCAACGACACCAGTCATGAATACAACGAGCTCAGGGCGATTGAGCTGGCGGCCTACATTCGCAGCCATGCGGAGCCAGCCTTCAAGGCGTTTCAATCCGAAATGCTTAAGCGCCTATGAGTGAGTTGATGCCTATGGCCGAACCGGATCAATTTGCCACCCGAAAAAAATCAGGTATTGCTGCGACAACGCTGACCACGTTGTTGCAGTTGTTTGAACGAACCCCGGGGCTGGAGCGGGTTTGGTTGTTTGGCTCGCGCGCACGGGGTGATTTTCGTAACGAATCCGATATCGATTTAGTTGTTGACTCCCCGTCTTTGGACAGTCGGGATATCGCCCGACTTTCTGGTGATCTGGAGGAGCTCGGGCTGATGTACCGGGTCGATCTGGTGAGCTGGCAAGACAAGCTGGAAGATCGCTTTCGCCGTTTGATTCAGAAAGACCGCAAGCTGTTTTGGGAACCGCGCCGTCACCCTGCCCAGGCGCCCGCACTGGCCGGGACGCAGCTCAAGGAGTTCCAGACCGAGGTGCTGGCGCAGTTGGGCCAATTCATCACCGAACTCAAAACGCATCAGGCGCAGGCAGAGCCCATTGTGCAAGCCTTGCGCGCCATGGAGAATGCGCAAGACCTGCTGCGCGAGGCTTCCGATTTCCCCAAAAAAACCTGGAGCGCGCTCAAAGCGCAGGGTCTGCTGCCGCCCGCGTTTGCCGGTCAGCCGTATTCGAGCCGCTTTGATGGCGCCGGGCGAGCCATCCCCAACGTGTGCCTGAAAGTGCCCACGGGCGGCGGCAAGACACTGCTGGCAGCCGCCAGTGTGGGGCGCGTGTTCTCCAGCTACCTGAATCGCCACACCGGGCTGGTGTTGTGGATCGTTCCCAACGAGGCCATTTACCGCCAAACCTTGAAGATGCTGGCGAATCGCGATCACCCGTACCGTCAGATGCTCAATACCGCCGGTGCCGGGCGGGTGAAAATTCTTCAAAAAGACTCGCCACTGACCCGGCTCGATGTGGACAGCCATCTGTGCGTGATGTTGCTGATGCTGCAATCTGCCGCGCGCAAGGATGAGGCGCAAAAGAAGCTCAAGGCTTTTCGCGACCGTGGCAACGTGCTGGGATTTACCCCGCGTGAGGACGACATCGAGGCGCACTGGCAGTTACTGGCTGAGGTGCCCAATCTGGATGCCTACACCTCGTGGGGCACCAGCCAGGCCGAGGCGCACGCCACCAAGGGCAGCATTGTCAAAAGCTCGCTCGGCAATGTGCTGCGGCTGGTGCGCCCGATGGTGGTGATTGACGAAGGTCATCACGCCTATTCCGAGAATGCGCTGCGCACGCTCGACGGCTTTAACCCCTGCTTCATGCTTGAGCTGTCGGCCACGCCACGCATTACCAGTGACAAGTCGGGCAAAGCGGTGTCAGGCTCGAACATTCTGGTCGATGTGCGCGGTACCGACCTGGAACAGGCCGAGATGATCAAGCTGCCGATCAACGTCGATTTGCGCGGTTGGGCCGATTGGCAAAGTTGCCTGGCGGCCAGTGTGGCGCGGCTTGACGCTCTGGCGGCCGAGGCGGCTGCCTTGCAGAGCGAAACCAACCGCTACATTCGCCCCATTTTGCTGGTGCAGGTGGAGCGCACCGGCCGCGACATGCGTGACAGCGGTTTTATTCACGCCGAAGATGCCAAGGCGTATTTGATGCAACTGGGCCTGACCGAGGCGCAGATCGCCATCAAAACCTCGGACAAGGATGAGCTCAAGGCCCCAGAAAACATCGACCTGCTCAGCCCCGCCTGCGAGATTCGCGCCATCATCACCAAACAGGCGCTGCAGGAAGGCTGGGACTGCCCGTTTGCCTATGTGCTGTGCGCCTTGGCGGCAGGCAAAGAGGTGCGCGCCATGACGCAACTCATGGGACGCATCCTGCGTCTGCCGCATGTGGCCAAGACCGGGCGCGATGCCCTGGATGCCTGCTATGTGCTGTGTTTTGATGCCAAAACCGGTGAGGTCATCACGGCCATCAAGCAGTCTCTGGAAACCGAGGGCATGGGCGACCTGGCGCTGTCGGTGCAGGGCAGCGCGGGGGATGCGGCGCTGCCCAAGCCGGTGACCTTCAGACGCCGAGCGGCATTTGCGTCGTTACGTCTTTATCTGCCACGGGTGACCTGGGTGGACGCGTTGGCGCCAGGGCAACAGACCCGCCGCGAATTGGTGTATGAAAGTGACATCCTGGCGCAGCTGGATTGGACGCAATTGCAGGTGGATGCGTTGGCGCGTGAGTGGTCACCGGATGCGGCTGGGACCATGGGGCAAACGGGTCAGCAACTGCAGGTGGGGCTGGACGTGCTGCAGCATCCGCAAGCGGTGCATTTTGATGCGGTGGCGATGACTGATGTGGCGCTGGACCGTGCCCGCCTGGTGCGCGGTTTGCTCGACATTGCGCCCAATGCCTGGTGGGTCTGGTGCTGGGTGAATGCGGTGCTGGCACGCTTGCTGCAAAGCTTTGCTGAAAAGGCCATCGCGGCCGGCAGTGCCTCGCTGCTGGAGCGCCTGCGCATTGACCTGGAGGCCGAGCGCGATCGCCTGGCGCAAGCCGTGTTTGATGCCGGGGTGGCCGCTGGCCAGATTGAATTCAGGCTGCGCGCTGATCAAACCGATTACGCCATTCCTGAGGAATTTAGCCTGGCGCTGGCTGGCGCGCCGCAACCGCTGGCGCGACCGGATGGCCAATCGGTCGAAAAATGCCTGTTTGAGCCCGCCCTGACCGCCCTGACCGACAATGGCTTTGAGCGCGAGGTGGCCTGTTATCTGGACAGCCAATCGGCGCTGGTCTGGTGGCACCGCAATGTGGCCAAGTCGCAGTATGGCCTGCAAGGGTGGAAACGCAACAAGGTCTATCCGGACTTTGTTTTTGCCCGTCTTGGCCGTGCGGGCGAAGCGGGTGGTGTGAACAGCTCACAACTGGTGGTATTGGAAACCAAAGGCTTGCACCTGGCCGGCGCCAACGACACGCTTTACAAGCAGGCGCTGTTAGTGCGGCTGACTCAGGCCTTTGCCGACGATTCATTGGCACGGGTGGGTGAGCTTGAACTGGTGGGCGCTGCGCAATCGGTGCAATGTGAACTGGTGTTTGAGGGCGACTGGCGCGGCACGCTCAACGCCAGGCAGTTTGGAGATAGTGATGAACATTGAAGAAAAACCTGCCTTCGAAACACCCTTCGCGTGGATCGGTGGCGAAGACCGGGTGCAAGCCCTGGTCGAGCGTTTTTATGACCTGATGGACCTGGAGCCGGGTTATGCCGAGTTGCGGGTGGTGCACGGCAATCTGCTGGACGATGCACGGCAAAAGCTGTTCTGGTTTTTGTGCGGCTGGCTTGGCGGCCCGCAGTACTACACCGACCGTTTTGGTCATCCGCGCCTGAAATCGCGCCACATGCCGTTCAAGATTGGTGTGGTTGAGCGCGACCAGTGGCTGGCGTGCATGGACCAGGCTATGCATGAAACCAACGTACCTGCGGAACTGCGCGAGAGGCTCAACAAGTCGTTTTTTCAGACCGCAGACTGGATGCGTAACCAGCCAGAAGCGCAAAAAATACCAAATTTTTCTGGGTCTTGAGGACTGCCATGCGCAAAAGAGCCGGGTTTCGTTGCTAGAATACGCAGCTTAGCGGCTGTAGCTCAGTTGGATAGAGTATCTGGCTACGAACCAGAGGGTCGTGGGTTCAATTCCTGCCAGCCGCACCAAACGGATCACCCCAGAACAGCGATGTTCTGGGGTTTTTTCGTATCCGCACGTCAAATCTCAAAATTTGATCGGGCGCAAGCTGGCTCGAAGTGAATCATGCCTGGCGCACTTGGTTTTGCTTGACCCTTGCAGCATGCATCACAGCCATCAGCTTAATCTTCAGCCGGTAACTTGTCTGCGCGCTTGTTTGGCAAAAGGGGTATGGGTTTGCGGTCAGCCAAAAGATGCCGGATACCCAAAACCGGATGCCTCAGCAGCATACGTGGCCCGGCCCAGCGCATCACGATTCTTATCTTTTCGCGCATGTCCCGGGTGTAGCAATGGACGACGCACTTGGCACAATTTGGTTTGGCGTCACCGAAGACGCAGCGCTGCAGTCGCCGCTGCGCGTAGTCAAACAGTTCTGAGCAGTCAGTGCACCGTGGCGCGCCGGCGTGGTGTGAGGCGCAGTACATATTGATCATCACTTCAATGGTTTTGAGTTCACGCACGCGCCGGACAAATTGCTTGTCGGTGGTGAAATCAATGAATTGATCGGTCATGTGGCTGAACCTTCCATTCTTGTCATGCGATGCGGTGCGCTATTTTTCCTGATGCAGTCACTGGTTGCGGCCCCCACGGTTACAGCGTCCGCGTCGCCATCAGCAGCACCACCAGCGCGCCCGCGCCGCCATCGGCGGGTTTGGCCTGCACAAAGGCCAGTACCTCGTTTTTTTGCACCAGCCAACTGTGCACGCGGCTTTTTAGCACGGGCGCTTTGCCGGGCGAACCCAGGCCTTTGCCGTGCACCACGCGTACACAGCGGATGCCGTGCCTGTGCGCCTCGCGGATGAAGATGCTCAGGGCTTCGCGGGCGTCGTCGCGGCGCAGACCGTGCAGGTCGATCTGGCGCTGAATGCTCCAGTCGCCGCGGCGCAATTTGCGTGTCACGTCGGTGCCGATGCCGGGGCGGCGAAAGCTCAGGTGCTCGTCGCATTCGAGCAGCGTCGAGACGTCGAACTCGTCGCTGATGGCTTCTTTCAATACCTTCTTTTCATCGCGCTGGTACTGCATGGCCTGCGGCAACTGTGGTTTGGGCGCGTGGTGCAGTTTGCGTTTGTCGGGCAGTGGTTTGACGGCGCCTGCTGCCCGGGTGAACAAGTCCTTGTCGCTGGCGGCTTGCTTGACGGTCTTCACCTCTTGGCTGGCTTGCAGAACGCGCTGCCGGGCTTGCTCGGCGATGGCGCGCTTGACCACTTTCAGGTCGCCCAAGGTTTTGACTTTGACGGCTGTCATAGCAGCCCCCGCTCGGCCATGCTCAGCGCCTCGCCCGGCGCCACAATGACATGGTCGAGCACGCGCACGTCGATCAGCGCCAGCGTGGTTTTGAGGGTTTGCGTCAGCATCTCGTCGGCCCTGGAAGGCTGCACCGAGCCGCTCGGATGGTTGTGCGACAGCACCACCGCCGATGCCTGGTGCTTGAGCGCACGCAACACCACCTCGCGCGGATAAACGCTGGTCTGCGTCAAGGTGCCCAGAAACATTTCGTCATACGACACCAGCCGGTTTTGCACGTCGAGAAACAGCACCGCAAACACCTCCTGCTGGCGTGCAGCGAGCTTGAGTTGCAAAAACTGCTTGACCGCGTCCGGCGTGGCAAACACGGTGCGCTCCTGTAGCCGCTGGGTCAGCGCACGGCGGGCCAGCTCCAGCACCGCCAGCAGCTCGGAGCGCTTGGCCGGGCCCAGGCCCTTGACTGGCTTGAGGTCGTCGGCGGTGGCGTTGAGCAACCCGGCAATGCCGTCAAAACCATTTTTGCCATCTGCGCCGGGCTTGATGTCGAGCAGTTCGCGCGCCAGTTGAAACACGCCCTTGCCCTTGATGCCGGTGCGCAGCAGCAGCGCCAGCAACTCCACGTCGCTCAAGGCGGCGGGGCCACGGGCCAGCATTTTTTCGCGTGGTCGGGCATCGGGGGGCAAGTCTTTGAGGGGCATGGTGTGGCTTTTACAATGTGGGGCAGTTTAAGTCAGTCACCATTAACCGCACCCTTGACCCACAGGAACTTCATGACAAGCACCCTCGCCACCATCCAACCCGGTTCCTTTTTGACCCTGCACTACCGCTTGAGCGGCCCGGCCGGCGATGTGGTCAACACCTTTGCCGCCGCACCCGCCACGCTCACGCTGGGCACCGGTGAGCTCGCACCCGCCCTGGAGGCGCTCCTGATCGGACTGGCCGAGGGCACCCGCACCACCCTGGAACTGCCCGCCGGCGAGGTGTTCGGCCCGCGCAGCCCCGACATGCTGCAATGGATGGCGCGCAAGGAGCTGCTTGACCTGGGTGGCGCCGATGAAAGCTACGCCGTGGGCGATGTGGTCAAGTTTCCCACGCCGGACGGCCAGGGTGAATTTGCCGGTGTGATCGTGGACTTTCGCAACGACGACAAGGGCGAGGCGGTGCGCTTTGACTTCAACCATCCGCTGGCGGGTCATGCGGTCACGTTCGAAGTCCAGGTGATCGGGGTGCTATGAGCCAGCACGCGGGTCTGGAAGTGCTGCTGGCCGAGCCGCGCGGCTTTTGCGCCGGCGTGGACCGCGCCATCGAAATTGTGGAGCGCGCGCTGGCCAAATTTGGCGCGCCCATTTACGTGCGCCATGAAATTGTGCACAACACCTATGTGGTCAACGATCTCAAAGCCAAAGGCGCGATTTTTATCGAAGAGCTGGACGATGTGCCCAAGGGCGCCACGCTGGTTTTTTCGGCCCATGGTGTGAGCCTGGCGGTGCAAGACGAGGCGGCAGCGCGCGGCTTTCGAGTTTTCGATGCCACCTGCCCGCTGGTGACCAAGGTGCATGTGGAAGTGGCCAAGCTGGCCAAAGAGGGCTATGAGTTCATCATGATCGGCCACAAGGGCCACCCCGAGGTGGAGGGCACCATGGGCCAGCTCGACAGTGGCATCCATCTTGTCGAAGACGTGGCGGACGTGGCGCGCATCCAGCCGGCGCAGACCGAAAAGCTGGCCGTGGTGACGCAAACCACCCTCAGCGTCGATGATGCGGCCGCCATTGCTGCGGCCATCGAGGCACGTTTTCCCAGTGTGCGCAAGCCCAAACAGCAAGACATTTGCTACGCCACGCAAAACCGCCAGGATGCCGTCAAGCTGATGAGCCCGAAGGTCGATGTGGTGGTGGTGGTGGGCAGCCCCACCAGCTCCAACAGCAACCGCCTGGCTGAAGTGGCGCGCAAGCTGGGCACGCCCGGCTACATGGTCGATAACGCAGACGATGTGCAGCCGCAGTGGTTTGCCGGCTGCCAGCGCGTGGGCCTGACCGCCGGTGCATCGGCACCTGAAATTTTGGTGAATCAGGTGATTGAGCGCCTGAAAGCGCTTGGCGCCGTGTCGGTGCAGCGCATGCCGGGCGACCCCGAGAGCGTCAAGTTTCCGCTGCCCAAGGGATTAAGGCTGGATCAGAATGAAAATGAAAATAGCCATGCACCCTAACAGCCGTTATTGCGAGCCGCTCAGCGGCGTGGCAATCCATACGCCAAATTGCCTGGATTTTCCCGTCATTGCGAACGCAGTGAAGCAATCCATGACTTCCGACTGCATGGACTGCCGCGCTTTGCTTGCAGTGACGAGGTCTTTGTTCATAGATTGTGTGTGGTATCGGGCCGATTCTGCCGCTTTCGCGATCACGGCATCCCCAGCTAACCTACTTTGACCATCATGCTAGACATTACCCTGCTTCGCAAAGACCTGGCCCACGTCGTGGCCCGTCTCGAAACCCGCAAGAGCCCGCAAACTTTTTTGGATGTGTTCGCCTTCACCACGCTGGAGGCCGAGCGCAAAACTATCCAGGTGCGTACCGAGGCGCTACAGGCCCAGCGCAACAGCGCCAGCAAGCAAATTGGCCAACTCAAGGCCAAAGGCCCGGCCGGTGTTGCCGAGGTGGACGCCGTGATGGCGCAGGTGGCAGGCATCAAGGACGAGCTCGAAGCATCGAGCAAGCGCCTCGACCAAATTCAGTTGGACATGCAAACCCTGCTGCTCGCCGTGCCTAACCTGCCGCACGAGAGCGTACCGGTGGGCGCGGACGAGCATGCCAACGTGGTGGTGCGCACCTGGGGCACGCCAAAGAAGTTTGATTTCGAGGTCAAGGACCATGTGGACGTGGGTGAACCCCTGGGGCTGGACTTTGCCATGGGCGTCAAGCTGACTGGCGCGCGTTTTACCGTGATGAAGGGCCAGGTGGCGCGGTTGCACCGGGTGCTGGCGCAATTTATGCTCGACGTGCAAACGCAAGAGCACGGCTACACCGAGTGCTACACGCCTTACATCGTCAACGGCGACACCTTGCGCGGCACCGGCCAGTTGCCCAAGTTCGAGGGCGACCTGTTCGCCGCCAAAAAAGGCGGCCAAGAGGGCGAGGAACAGCCCGACAACACCGCGCTGTACCTGATTCCCACCGCAGAAGTGCCGCTGACCAACTTTGTGCGCGACGTGGTGGTGGCCGAGGCTGATTTACCTCTCCTGCTGACCGGCCACACGCCGTGTTTCCGGTCTGAGGCCGGCAGTGCCGGGCGCGACACCCGCGGCCTGATCCGCCAGCACCAGTTCGACAAGGTCGAGATGGTGCAAATTGTGCACCCTGACACAAGCTACGAAGCGCTCGAAGTGATGACCGGCCACGCCGAAGCCATTCTGCAAAAGTTGGGCCTGCCCTACCGCGTGATGAGCCTGTGCACCGGCGACATGGGTTTTGGTGCCAGCAAAACCTACGACCTCGAAGTCTGGCTGCCGGCACAAAACACCTACCGCGAAATCAGTTCGGTGAGCAACTGCGAAGCCTTTCAGGCACGCCGCCTGCAAGCCCGCTTCAAGAATGCCCAAGGCAAAAACGAGCTGGTGCACACCCTGAACGGCTCCGGCCTGGCGGTGGGCCGCACACTGGTGGCGGTGCTTGAAAATTACCAGAACGCCGACGGCTCGGTGACTGTGCCCGAGGTGCTGCGGCCTTACCTGGGTGGCTTGCAAACTCTGCATGCCTAAGCCCCAACGCATCTGCCTGATCGGTGCCGAGTGCAGCGGTAAATCAACACTGGCGCAAGCACTGGCGGCGCATTTTGGTGGCTTGTGGGTGCCCGAGCAATTGCGGGTTTTTTGCGAGCAGCAGGGCCGCACCCCCAGGGCTGATGAGCAGGCCGCCATCATGCGCGTCCAGTTCGATCAGGAAGAACAGGCAGCGGCCCAGGCCATGCAAACGGGCTGTGCTTATGTGTTTTGCGACAGCGCGCCACTGCTCACCGCCGTTTACAGCGACCACTATTTTGCCGACCGCTCGCTGTTTGACTGCGCCCATGCCCTGCACGCCCGTTATGCGCTGACGCTGGTGTTGGCACCCGACCTGCCGTGGCAGCCTGATGGCCTTCAGCGCGATGGTGAAGCAGTGCGCGCCGCTGTTCACACCCGTCTCCAGCAGGCACTGCAAACCATGCATGTGCCCCAGATCGAGGTGGCCGGCCTGGGCGATGCGCGTTTGCAGGCCGCGATTGAAGCGGTGGAAACGCTCACCTGCTGAAAATAATGGGGGTCAGATTCCAATTAATTTGGAAATTCCCTCGTTTTGAACTGGCCCGGGCACGGGTTTGCACGACTTTCCCTGACCGCCATACGGTGCTACATTGGCCCGGCATCATGTTCGCCAAGAGCGCATGAGCGCAGGAACCGGCAAGTGTTCCTGCCACAGGATCAAGCCAGGATCCGAGTTAGGAGACAAGACCAATGCGTGCTTCCGTGACAAGTCATATTGACGAAGTCATTGCCTGCACATCGCGCAGCTTTCTGCAGCCGATGGCGGGCGGCGACAACCTGATCACCCGCTCCTGGACGCGTTGCGTCAACGAGCACGGGCTGGACCCGACGCGCGTGCAGCCTGCGCGCGTGCTCGACAACTGGCAACTGCGCGAACACCAGGAGCAAATCGAATCATTTTTGCGCGTGGCGCGCGCCGGCATGGAGCAGTTGTACAAGCGCGTGGCACCGCTGGGCTACGTGCTGCTGCTGACTGATGCGCAGGGCGTGACCGTTGACTTTATTGGCAACGACCAGTGGGACCGCGACCTCAAGCGCTCGGGCTTGTGTCTGGGGGCCGACTGGAACGAGTCGCACGCGGGCACTTGCGGCGTGGGCACCTGCATCGTTGAGCGCACACCGCTCACCTGCCACCAGGGCGACCATTTTGATGCCACCCACATCGGCCTGACCTGCACCACTGCGCCGCTGTTTGACCCGACTGGCGAATTCATTGGCGTGCTCGACATCTCGGCGCTGAGCTCGCCCAGCGAAAAGCCCAGCCAGCATTTGGCGCGCCACATGACGGTGATGTTTGCCAAGATGGTCGAAGATGCCAACTTCATGCGCCATTTCAGCAGCCACTGGATTTTGCGGCTGGGCGTGGACTGGGCGCTGGTGGACGTGAGCGGCGAATGCATGCTGGCCTTTGATACCGACGGCCAGATCGTGGGTGCCAACAGCGGCGCCCGGCAGTTGCTAGCGGCGGTGTCAGACGATGGTGTGGCGATGGCGCTGGTCGGCAAGCCGTTGACGTCGGTGTTCAAGGTCAGCATGGACGACATCTGGCGTGTGGCGCGCTCGGGGCTGAGCAGCGAGCGCACCGTGCTCAGCACGCATCGTCACGAACTTTTTTACGCCATGGCCACACCGCCGCGCCACGCCACCCGGGCGTTGCAATCTGCTGCGGCCACACCGATCCAGATGGACTGCCCGGCGCTGGACCGGTTGGCCGGTGACGACCCCATCATGGGCCGCCTACTGGAGCAGGCCAAACGGTTGGTCAACAAGCAGGTCAACATCTTGCTGCAAGGCGAAACCGGCACCGGCAAAGAGCTGGTGGCGCGCGCCCTGCACACTTCAAGCCAGCGCGCCAAACAGCCGTTTGTGGCGGTCAACTGCGCGTCGATTCCCGAATCTTTAATCGAAAGTGAGCTGTTTGGTTACACCGCAGGCAGCTTTACCGGCGGGCGCAGCAAGGGCGCGACTGGCCTGATTTTGCAAGCCGATGGCGGCACGCTGTTTCTGGACGAAATTGGCGACATGCCGCTGGCTTTGCAGACCCGCTTGCTGCGCGCGCTGTCCGAGGGCGAGGTGATGCCGCTGGGTGCGCACACGCCCGTGCCGGTCAAGCTGACGGTGGTGGCGGCCTCGCACCGCGACCTGCGCCGCCTGATTGCCGATGGCAATTTTCGCGAAGACCTGTACTACCGCCTGTGCGGCGCCACGCTGCACCTGCCGCCACTGCGCCTGCGCGCTGACAAGGCGTTTGTGATGGCGCGCGTGCTGGAGCAGGAGGGCCAGCAAATAGGTATGCAGGCCGAGCTGTCAAAGGCCGCGCAAGACATTTTGTTCAATTTTGCCTGGCCGGGCAACATTCGCCAGTTGCGCAACACGATCCGCTTCGCGCTGGCGATTTGCGATGACGGCTACATCGAACCGCACCATCTGCCGAGCGAATTGCAGGGTGACGCTGGCTTGACTGAAGCCGTAGCGCCTGAGCAGCCAAGGCCCGCTCAGCCACTCACAACCTTGCTGCCATCCGACCTGTCGGCGGGTCTGCAGCAAGCCCAAGGTTTGATGCTGGCATTGCGCAAACACCACTGGAACGTGACCGCTGCCGCGCTAGAGCTGGGCATCTGCCGCGCCACCGTCTATCGCCAGATGAAGCGCTACCACATCGTGTCGCCGACGCAGCAGTAGCCCGGATGCCAATCCGGGGGATTGCTGTGCTTGCGCACCGAACGCAGGCGCGCGGTTGGTTTCGCACAACCCGGATTGCGCTGCGCTCCATCCGAGCTACAAACCCCTCAAATGCCGCAGTGAAAATTGCTGCCCAAGCTGTTACCTGGGCCAGTCAGCATCAGCTCCCGGTGTTGAGCTTACGCCCGACCTTTTTTTGCACAGAATCCAGCTTTGTTTTTAGGCGACCACCTTCACCGGCGCGGGCGTCGATCTTGATGTTGACACCGATGCGCTCGCAATCCACCCGCAGCGCCTGGTAGCAAGCGGTCACCACGGCCATCACCTCGTCCCATTCGCCTTCCAGAATGGTGCCCATGGG
>Ga0210044_10004488_pt1 | contig 19429 bp, 16 predicted proteins | sample CryGey13umfilter_2_FD_183959 | JGI IMG/M metagenome (GOLD analysis project Ga0210044, IMG submission 183959) | Groundwater microbial communities from aquifer in Utah, USA - Crystal Geyser 4/9/14 3 um filter (SPAdes) (version 2) | ecosystem: Environmental > Aquatic > Deep subsurface >... | reverse complement strand
GTAGTCGTTTAAGAGGCAGTTGTAATTATCTATTACACCACCACTCATTGCTAAAACCCTATCTTTAAAGGTATCAGCAAATTCAGCATATTCACTAGAGCCTGTGCTTATTACAAGATTTACACCTATCATAATATTATTGAGTAATTGTTATATCTCCTAAAAATACTGATATCTTATCGCCTGCTTTTACTAGCAACGGTAAAATAGTTCCTACTGGCAAATACATAGAATCGGTTGCACTTGCTGTTGGGTTTACGCCAACTTTTATATAGCAATTGCTAATAGCCGATATCATTACCATTTCATTATCTACTGCATTAATTACAGAAGATTGTGTGCCTGCTAATACTTTTTGAGAACCTGTATCTATTCTAAATACATATTCTAAGTTTTCATCTACATTGTTAAAGTGTTTCATTTTATATGTTTTTAAATGTTAATAATAAGCGTTAAAATCAGCTAATATACAGTTAATATCTACTATTGCGCCACCGTTCATTGCTAATACTCTAGTTTTAAAGGATAAATAACCCTCTATGTCCTCATCTATATAATAGTCATTTTCTGTTTTAACATCTGCATCAAAATCAGCTAATATGCAGTTAAAATCGACTGTTGCACCACCACTCATCACTAAAACCCTATCTTTAAAAGATAAAGCATTATTTAAGGTTTCATCTACATAATAGTTAGCGTTTGTTTTAATCATAGTAGCCTCTAAGGTGTACATATTTGTATTTTCAAAATTCTCAACGCTAAAAGCACCTCCTATAACATAACCCTCCTGATTTATTATCACATTGTTAGACGATAACGCTAACTTATATTTGTTTAATAACTCATTGCCAACCTCTGCAAATAGAAACTTATTCTTATCGTAGATATTAGAATCTATTAAAACGGCTGTGGTGTCTGTAAGGTTTATCTCATTGTTATTATCAGGTATGGTTGTAATACTGTTATATAAAGGTCTAATTTTATGTTTTATACCTGTTGAATATAGAATATCATCATTATCATCATTATAATAGACTATTTCTAAGGTATTTGGGTGTTCTGTTTGCACGTCTATAATCTCACTTTTTGCATATAAAGTACGTTTATAGTTGTCAGAAACATACAAAAGAACATAGCACTCGCCAATTGTAATAGATAAATCAATCCTAAACTCATATACCTCATAAGGTAATAAGTTATATTGTGATTTAACGATTGCCGTAGTATCTATTCCTGTATAGGCATTTGATACAAGCATTACCTTTGCATCTATTATGTCATCATATATAATTCTAACAATAGTTAATTGATTGCCTAAGCCTGCTATATCTATCTTGTCGCCTACAATAGCAAACTCGGGCAACTCTCCATTAAAACTATGACTACCGATAACTGTTGAAGTGCCATAAGCATATTCATTGCCAAAAGTAAAATAAACGCCTGTATAAACACCACCTCCTTTATAGTTATAATAACGAGCATCATAAGACTTTTCTCTGCCTATATTAGTAGTTTTTTTAACAATATCGTATGCTATTTTGCTATCGCCAGTTACTAATATAGCCGTTTGGTTAGCATAATTAGTTTTAAATTGCGTAGTGATGATATCAGTATTCAAATATCGCTGTATATCTATATAAGGAAATAAATTTAAACTCTCTCCCGACAAAGTATTATTGTCATTTTTTAGTTCGCTAATATTTCTAATTTTAGAGAATCTAAAACTATTTGCTTTTGATATTTCAAATATTTGGCTCATTAATATTCTATGATTTTAAACTGCAAGGCAGGTATTTTAGGTATCGTTCCATTTAATATAGAAATAGGTGTTACAAATGTACCAAAAAAATCAGCACGCCCTGTTAAGGTAAAACTCAAACCAGCACCTATAATATCAGCACTTGTAGAGGTGCTTGCAGGAAACGTGATATCGTTTATATTTTTAACAGTTATAGGGTCTATTGTGCCTATTTGTATGTTAGCACTATTTCTAGGTATAGACACCCTTGCATAGCCTGTATAAGAAGCCTCAATGCCGTCATCAGTAACTGTTGGATTAGTTGTATAAAGAGAAACATAAACCACTCCGTCTGTGGTACTTTTTACAAGCCCTGTTGCATCTCCTATATTTGGAAATGTGATATTTTGGAATAATAATTTTAATAAGTTTTGTGAAAATGCATTTGACTTTGCCATTTTATATATATTTTAAATTACGCACATTGATTTATCTATTATTTCGCCAATAGTATTTATTCTATAAGAAGCTCCCCCTATTAAAAACCAATTATTATGACCATTTAAAGGAAAAGTACTATCAGGTCTACTATAAATAACACTTCCTATTTGAAGTTCAGCATCTAATGAATTTATAGTATAAACATCGGGAGTATCACTACAAGCTAAATTTGACGTTGTATTTTCTCCTGACCTATGATAGGTGTACCAAGTTTCATTATTTGCCGTTGTTGAAACGGTAACGATATTGCTATATTCAGAAAGAATTGTACTATCTATATTTTCTAAAGCTTGTGATAATATTTTAAAATCATAAGAAGTGCTTGGCGTTAATCCCGTGAGTGTATGTGTATTTAAACTTGGGTCTATAAATATAAAAGACCAAACACTATCGCTAGATAATTTATAAAATATTCTATAACCTAAAAGACCTGAAACGTGATAAGAAGCCGTCCAATTTAATGGTATTGTAGTGTTTGTTGGTGTTCCGCTACTCAACACACTTGTTGTTGGTTGTGTATCAGCAAATGTTCTAGCCGTTAAAACATTGCTAGGCAAACTCTCTAAAGAGGGCGTGCCACTATCATAAGCCGTAACATAAAAATCATAATAAGTATAAGCTAATAAATCTAATACAAATATTTGAGTATCAGTTGTGCTTCCATATAAGGTATAGTTAGGCGCAGATGATTGTTTATAATAAATATTATAACCTACTAAATTTGTATCTGTTGCAGATGTATATCCTAAAAGTATGGATATTTGTGTAGTATCTTCTTCATTATTAGCAGATAATAATTCTCCAATAATTGGTGCTGTATTTATGTTAGCATCTATAATAGATAATTCTAAAAGTGTACCGCCAAACATCTCAACGCCATTTAATGCTGTATCTAAATTCTCTACCGTTCTTCTAGGTCTGCTGTTATATGATAGTAATTCAAATTCATTAGTATTTAGCTTTATAGATTTTATATATCCTTGTTCTGTTTCTTTATATTCATTTATAAAATTCACTAATCCATAAACATTTGGCACTTCTTCGCCTCCAATATTTGTATATCCATTAATAGCTAATCTAACATCATTAGTTATTATAGCCTTAAATTTAATTAATGTAGGTAATATTCTAGGTACATCAAAATAATAATTTAGGTAATCGGCATTTTCTTTATGTATTATACCGTTTAGCTTTGTGCTTAATTGGCTATTTCCTGTTGATGATGCATATTTAGTATAGTCAAATAGGTTTTTTTCTAATCCTTGTGAGAAATACCAAGAATGCCTAAGCATATTATTAGCAGGGCTAAACCATAATCCTGTATAGGTTTCAGGGCTAAATACTCCCGTTGGCACTTCATCAAACCTATCAACCCACGTCTTTTCTGTATATGGTGTTATTTCATTTATCCTATCTTTTATATCTAAAAACCAATTATAATCATCACCTTTTGTATCATCTAATGGAAACTTATCCTGTGGCTTGCGCCTAGTTAATTCCTTACCATTAGCATCAGCATTTATCTTTGATACTCTTTGGTAGTTGTTTTTTATGGTCTTTATAGCTGTTGTAAACTTAGTTATTGAATTTGGCTCATCTAAACCTAATTCTTTTTCATAACCACCACTATTTTGATAGCCAAACTCTAATTCATTATAATAACCATCGGTATAAACCTCTCGCTCTACTTCATTAACTTGAAATGGTAGGTCTATTGTAATTACATCTTGATAAAAATATTTCCTATCCTCTACTCTTAATTGTGTTTTTACACCGTCTTTTTGTATTCCAAGTCCAATGCAATCAACTGCATCTAAACTTGATATAAGGTCTTTAAATGATATTTTAGGGGAACGATAGCCCTTTGAGCCTTTTACAAAGTTTCGTATCCATAACCCACTTGTAAAGCCTCTTAAATAGCCATTCCCTATTGTATAAAAGTTTGATTTGAATATATCCTTATTCGTATTTATTAAAGTAAGTTGTTTTAATAAATCATTAACAAATACAAATTTATTATTAGGGTTAGTTGTTATATAACTTGAATTTTCTAATACGGTTATATTAAATTTATTAATTTTACCTTGTTGGTTTGAGGCTATTACCATAGCTAAACTATCTTGGTAACTAAGTGTAATATCTAAACTTTTATTTATTATATTTTTTACATTACTTCCCGTTATATCAAAAATTGAATATTCTCCAATACTAACATAAGAACTTCCATCCCAATGGTATTGTTTTAACGATACAAAAGCATTTACATCCCAATCTGTTACATCTATGGTAATCTCCGCTTCTAATAATATTTTTAATGTAATTGTAGCTGACGGCGTTACATCAGACATTGTATAAAACATATTATTTGCTGTAAGCGTATTAGCTCCTGAAACAGAAACTTCTGAAAAATCTTCGTGAACTCTACTAATAAGCTCTGATAGTGGTGTTGTATATTCAAGAGAAATATCATCAAAGCTACCCGGAAATAAATCGGCATTTACAACTGATGATAATTTAGATTGGTCAGTTTTTGATATCTCCTTTTGTGCTAGTGTAACTAAATTAGTAGCTATTGGCTGTATTTTAACACCTGATAGCGTATCGCCACGCTCTATTTCTATATCTATTGATTCAGAAACTTCTAAAACATCTGCAATATTATTAGTGCTAAACCTACAGACAGCAGTATTTTCTTTTAAAATATAAGTTTTGAAGTTTAAATATGTTTCATATTCATTTTGCCAAATCATCGTGTTTACCTGTGTTTTATCTTGCACAAGGATATCTTTTCCTAATATCAATTTAGCATTGACACCATAAGTATCAAAAGTATCTTTTATAATTTGTCTAGCATTACCATAAAATTCTAAGTTATTAGATATCACATTAAAAATGCCATGATAATCATCGTGTCTTAAATACTCATAGCCGTCATCATTAGCGCCAATAGGCTCATCAATATATACTGTATCTAAATTATCACTATAAAAGTAATATCTAACATGGTCATTATTAGTATTATTTATTACGCCCATTTTATTTTGCTTTGTTTATATAATGCCTGCGGTATATCTATCTTTTGTGTTGACAAATTTATAACATTTTTAACGCCATTGAACCCTTTTTTTATACTTCCTTCTATATTTCTTAAATCTCTACTATCTATTTTATTGCCATTGACACCAACTCCATTATAAGCAATAGATTTCATTATCCTAGCATTCATTAAAGCATCATAATCTTTATGTATAATATCGCCTTTTTGTAAATCTACAACGGCATTTTCATAGTTTGTAGTATATATAAAACCTTTTCTTTCTACAAACTCTTTTTTACCTGCATCATTTATCAACGCCTTACCGTCATAATCCATTTTACCACCTTTGGCAAACGCAGGCATCTTTTGTGAGGCTATAACACCTATCTCTAAAGCACCTAAAGCTATTATCGGAGCAATATTCCAAAATCCTTTTTTAGCGGCGTTTGTTATGGCAACTGCGATATTTATAGCCGCTTCGGTAAGTGCTATCTTTTTATCTATCTTCCATTGCTTTTCTTTTTCTTTGCGCTCTTTTTCTTTTAACACTTTGATATGCGCGGCTAGTTCAATATCTAAAGCTTGTTTCGTGCTTACATTATCTCCTGCTAATTCTTTTAACCTAGCGTATTTTTCTTCCTCGGCAGTTATTTCTCGCTCGATATCATTTATCCTTGCATCACTAGCATTTCTTGATATATTGCCTATTTTACCTAGTGCTTGCCCTAAAACATCTAAAGCAATAACCATTTTTTCAGTTGAGCTTATACCAGTTTCAAAACCTCTGCCCATACCAGTAAACGCTTGTATAGCTTTGTTAAAAGCCTCTCTTAACCCGTCAGTTGCTAAACCTGCATCTTCTAGTATCTTTATAAGTTTATCAAATACAGCATTTATAGCATCAGTACCCTCCTTCTCGGCAGTATCATAAGCATCTTTATTAGCTTTCTGAAATTGTCGTCTTGTTATCTCGCCCCTATCAAAAGCATTTTGGTTAGCCTCTAATTGACTGTCTAGTGCTAATTTTATATCAGATAATTTAGTTTCTAAGGCTTGCTTATTATTAGCGACTTCTTTTGTAGCAATTTCATCTTTTATCTTCTCGGCATCTAAATATATATCATTTTCTTTTTTTCTATAATTTTGCTCTGCTAAGATATTTAAGTCATCATAGTGTTTATTTATATCAAGTTCACTTTCTCCCGTATCTTTAGCCTTTGCAATTCTATCCCTTCTTTCGTTTTCATTCTTAGTTATCACATCAGTATATTCGCTAAGGTTTATCTTAATTAAATTAGCTTCATTTTGCTCTGCCAACCTTACCTTTTCAGAATATAATGTTTTATCACTTTCAATAATAGCATTATTCGTGTCTATTTCAGATTGCAACCTACCTCTATTTATAGAACCTGTTAAATCCTCAAACTCTTTAGGTTGTTTTTTAGCAGTTTCAGAACCTTTACCACCGCTACTTGTGTTTAAACCTAACCTTTTGTTAATGGCATCCATTTCAGATTTTATACCCTTCATTCTAGCACCTATCTCATCAAGCCTTTCTGCCTTAGTCTTTTTGCTAATAATACCGTTTTCTTCTACAAACTTTTCATTAGATATCTCTATATTTCGCCCTTCTTCAAGTAATTTATTATATTCTTCTTGTAGGTTATTATGTGTTTTTGCATCGGCTTTCTTTTTTTTATCAAGTGCCTCTTGCTCTAATCTAACTTTTTCTAAAGCCTTGCCTTCATCTGTTAACAAAAATAAAGTTTTGTTATTTTCTTTTAATGCATCAAGGGCGTTTTGCTTTTTCTCATCATTAATTCTTTTATTCTCGTTAAAAGTATTTTCTAAGGCATCTAATTGTTTTTGGTTATTTATATCTATCTGTTTTAATAAAGCATCATTTTCTTCTTTATTTCCTGTTAACGCTTGACCTGTTACAGGTGCTTCAAGTTCTTTTTTCTTTTTAATATAATCTTTATATAACTCATAGTCTTTTTTCCTAAGAGTTTCTAAATCTTTATATATTTTATCATTATTTACCTTTAATGATAGTGCTAGTTCTTTTTCTTTTTCTAAATTAAACTTTCTTAATTCATCAGTAGCAACAATAACAGCATCTCCATAGTCATTTACTTCTTTTTTAGCCAATGGAAAAGTTTTTGATAGCGTTCTAGTGATAGTATTTAGTTGTATTTGCTCGTCTTTATATAAAGACGTTTTTTCTGCTAACTCTATGTTTTCGTTTTTAGTAAGTCTTAGCTTTTCTGCATATTCCCCATTTACATCAGCACCGTCTTTAATCTTTTTATTTAGTATTTCTATATATTTGTTATTATCTTGTATTTGCTTATTGATAAGCACCTGCGCTGTATAATTTTCGCCTACCTTTTTTGATAGGTTGTCATAAGTGTCTATCAATTCATTTGTTCTATTTATAGAATCTTTAGTCTTACTAGCATTTTCAGCAAAAGCATCACTAGCTTCTTTTAATTCTTGTGTCGTTAAGCTTGTACTCTCTTTTAGGCTATAAAATAGTGATGCTAACAATTCAATAGCAACTAACACCGCACCAAATATATTAGCTTTTAAAGCAACACTAAAAGCAACCATTTCTCCTTTGGCTATCTTTACGGCTGTTCTAAATCCGTTCATTCCAACGGTTGCTATTGCTACGGCAGTTTTAAAGCTTACAAAAGCTACTGCTCCTATAACCACTAATTCTATTGATGTTTTTAAGTTTCTTGTTAAAAAGTCAATAACTGCCGATAGTTTACTTACTAAGCCAGTACCGTTTTTAAATTCATTAAATACTTCTACCCAAGCATTGCTAAGTCTTGTTGCAGATGCCTGTAATGTATTTATTCTATCTACGCTATTTAACCCAAAAGCTATTTCTACCTGTTCTGCAAATTTAGGTAGTACCTCTCCTGATAAAACCTCGCCTTTTCTTAACATCTTATCGAGTGCTGTTGTAGAAACACCTAAAGTAGTTGCCATAATACCAAATGCACCCGGAAGTTTTTCCCCCAACTGCCTACGCAATTCCTCTGTTGTGATTTTACCTTTCGACAACATTTGCTCTAAGGCTAAAAATATCTCGCTTAGCGACTGTGAATTAAGACTTAAAACACCCGATACCTTTGTAAAGGTTTCAAATATCTTTTGTGCATCTCTTAGCGGTACTTTAGATTGCTGTGCGGCCGCTACAAATCTTATATAACTCTCGGTAGCCTTAACGATAGAAGCGCCATAAGTCTCTGTTATTCTATTTAAAAACGATGTACTTTTAGAAATGTCCTCATTACTTTTAAGTATTGCAGACATTGAGAATTTTAAAGTATCTAATTTTTTTGTTAATTCAAAAGTATCTTTTATAAATTGGAAAAACATTCTTATTCCTATAAAGGCAATAACTGATTTTAACAAGTTTTTTAAAGACGCGCCAAAACTATTAGTTGAGGAGGTTGATTGACTTGTATTTTGATTAACGCCTTTTTGGGTATTTTGCAACTCTCTTAAATGAGCAATAGCTTTTCTTAATTCAGGGTCATTTTTCTTTCTAGCTAGTGTTAGCTCACTTACCTTTTGTTTTTGTAGGCTTATAGCATTACTCAATTTAGTAGTTTCGCTATAATCAGTTTGTATAGCTTTAGTGCTTTTATTAAAACTATCTGTTTTTAACTTAGTTTCGTTATTTAGGTTTCTTATTTGTGTTTTAAGCTCTTTTGTAGCCTCTATTGATTTATTGGTAGCGTCAGTTTTTTTGCCCTCTGTGATAATAGTACTTTTAACAGCATCATCAGCCTCTCTTGTTACTTTTTTTAATTCTTGGAAAGCCGATATATCTTGTTTGTCGGCAGTGCCTTTTCTTTTTTTAGCCTCTGTTAGCTTATCTAAAGTAAGTTTATAGGTATCTAGTTTTTCTTGCCCCTCTTTTAAAGCTTTGTTAATTGCTAATTGTGAGGCTAATTTAATTTCATCAGATTGTGATACACGTCCTTGTGCTGCCGATAACTCTCCTAATTTCTTAATTATTATATCAATAGCAGTTACTGCATTTTTAGATAATTCAGTATATACTTTAACCGCATCACTAGCAACTAAACCATCTTTCGTTATTCTACCATCTTCCATAATTGTATTATTTTAAGTTAGTAATCCCTATCTTCATCCCTTCTCCTAGCTTTTTTTGTTGTCTTTTTTAACTTTTTAAAGGTACTGTTTATTTTTTTAATATCTTTATCGTATAATAAATCATAAACACTCATATCTAGGTTTTTAATATTATTATGTTTCATAGCTTATTTTGTTAATGCTTTGACTTTAGCCTTTAATGCTTTTTTATAAAATATAAACTCTATTGCCGTTAAACTATTACAATTTAAGGGCATTTCTAACCCTACTGATATGTTTACAATAGATTCATATATATTTACGTTATCGCTGTCATCTACCTTTAAAAGCTCTTTCATTTCATTTTTTAAACGCTCAATTTTATTTAATATGTTTACACTTTGCTTTTTTGCTAATTCTAAATCTGTTTCAAAATCTCCGTTAAAGTGATATCCATATTGCTGTAAGCTTTTTATAAGTAACTCATTTTTGCCAAGCGACAAAGCCTCTAGGGCTAAATAAACAATGTTATACCTGTTTTCCTCTTTTTGTATCTGCCTTTTTAACTCATCTACTTTTTTGTTTATAGGGCTATCCTCATATTTTATATAATCGCTTCTAATAGTGTTGTAAATATCTATAAGCTCACTTTCTTTTAGATTCTCATCTGATAGCAAACTAAAGTCATTAGTTTCCATTATTTTTGATAACAACACCATAGGAATTGTTTCAATAGTATATCTCATAAACCTAATGTTTCTTTAACCTGCTTGTTAAATTGAGGAAGTATATAAGTTTGTATTATAAAACCTAGATTCTCTTTAGTTAGCCCTAGTGCTTTTATCCTTTCTAAAAATGCTCTTTTTTTAAGCTCATCTTCTTGCATTTTAGAATCAACATCTGCTTCACTTTCGGATACATTTAAAAATAGGTTGTTTACAAGGTCATTAGACCACTTTAGGTTATAACTGTTAGTAGTTACTTTATAGCTAAAGTTTTCAGAAGAAGGCGGGTCTGCATATCGCCATTTCTTTTCTGTGCTAACAGCATAGTTTGGAAACTTAAAGCCCTCTCTATCAGTATTATTGCCCCATTGTAGTTTTTGGGCTTCAATAAAATGAGTTTCGTTATCTTTTAATATCTTAAATAACCTATTTACTACCTCGTTTGCGCTTAGTAGTTTTAGCCTCTCCGATATTTCCCGTAATGTTGCCATTTAGTTTATTAAACATATCTGTTAACTCGTCTTTTGTGCCTACTTCTTCGTAGTCTTTGAGGAATTTAGAGAGGGATTTAGGCATAAACCCCTCTTTAAACTCAATAGTTAATCCTCCTAATGTAAAGCGCATTATGCCGTTACAAAGTTAGATTTAGCAGATTTGTATAGATAAGTAGCAACGGTAATAACACCATTTGTAGATATCGAACCTGCGGTAGCTGCATTGGTAGCCACAGCGGTATATACATTCGCTGATTCTGTAACGCTTGTAAGCGTAATAGCAACACCTGATGTATTTTCAGCTTTAAAGTTTGCCAACAACGCACCTGATACATTTGCATTGCTACCTCTTTCTTGCAATTTGAATTTAACGGTTAGCGTGCCAGCTGCTTGTGTGGCTTGCGTTACTATTAAATCAACTTGTACAGGGCTTTGCAATTCAGTCATATCATAATCAGGTTGCACGATAAAGAACTCTTTATCTAAGTCATCAACGTTATTATCCTCAATGATAACTTTTGTAGATGAAGGGTCTGCAAAAGTAGAGGTAGAATAAGCATTTACATATACTCTAGCGGCTTTAAGACCTTCGGCAGTTACAACTCCAGCAGATGATACGCTTTTAGTATGTCCAATTAAATACCCTTTATTGGTATAATATAGGATATTCCAACTTCTATCAGCATAAGATTTTATGGCAGAATGTTGGATGATGTTGCCAATAAATTCATATTCTGTTTTTCTTACCTCGCCTTTCATCTTGTAAGATGTTCCTGAACCTGCTTCTTTATAAGCTGCGGCTACATTCTGTGGGTTAATTTCTTGAAGCATAGGAAAAGGGTGTACAGTACCTGCTACAATACCAGCCTCGATAAACGAGCGTGTTTTCATATCAGCGGGAGTTCCTGTAAAAGAACTTTCGCAAAGAAACATTTTGATTATTGCACCTGTGTTTTCTGGCATATTTCCACCTACGCCTGTTGCTAGCAACTCTTGGTTAGGGATGCTAATTTCACTGTAATTACTCATAATATTTTGTTTTTTTAAATGTTATTTAATTTTGATTTTATTTTAAATACAAAAAAAGGATATATAAATTGCAATTTGCTAATATCAAATCCCTCTAATGCCTTTTCTCCTTTTACAACTGTATCAGGACGTAAATAAGGAGATACTATATTTTTTATATCCTCTTTTATTTCCTCATCAGCGTAATGAATAGCCCCTTGTTTTATTTTAGTAATATCATTCACAAATATAATAAGTTCTACTTGATAATTTGAAAGGTTACTGTTCTTTACCGATATTGATTCATCATTTACAATAAAGAAAAAGTGCAAACCCTTGATTTTACTATCAAATAGCAACTCTTTGTATCGACCGTTACCTATATAAGCAATAGGCTTAGAAACGCTTTTATTCCCGTCTTTATATACCCTGCCATAGCCATGTATTTCACAGTTATACATTGATACAAGTTTATTATATAAATATTTTTGTATCAGTTGTATCTGTGTATCTACACCGCTAGTATTATCTTTTAAGTATATCAAAACGTTCCTATTTTAGCGCTATAATCACTTGATGTTACTGAACTATCAAATGTTTTAGATACCTTTTTTAATGCTATGCTTTTCTCACGCAAGTATCTTGTTACCGAAGTGTCCGCTTTAGTGTTCATAACCTCTGCCGATAGCAAGTCTATATTTGCAATAGTCCTTTGTGATGAATTTATTTGGTTGTTGCTGTTATAAAGAAACATTTGAAAAGCCATATATTCAAAAGTGGCTTTTATAAAACTACCAAACTCACTAAGGTTATTTAAAATATAACTAGAGCTATCTAAGAAAACCGAAATGTTAAAACCTAAACCATTACCGCTAGTATTATAAGAATATTGCGCACCATTTGGTGTTACTCCTATCCCACTAGCGGTATAAGCTACAAAACCTTTATATTTTAAAGGGTCTATATTATAGTTGTTGACTTTAACATCAGTAGAGTCTATCGCAAATATCCAACGTCCTTTACCTTTAAAGGTATAATCAAGTTTTTTAAACTCAACGATACCATTAGAGGGTGTTATTTGGAGTGTTGTTACTAAAACCCCTTGATTAATAACATAAAGATTAACGGGAGTAATAGATTCTTTTTGAAACGATATCTCGTTTATTCTTATAGAAGTGTAATCACTTCCCTTTGGCTCAAACACCCAACCTGCATAATCATTTGGCAAAGTAATTGTATTCTCGCCAACTTCATATATATATTGGTTATTTACTAGGCTTTTTGTCAACTTTAAATCAGAAATGACCTTGTCTATTACATTAAATATAAAAGATTTTAATCTTAACGAATTTACATTTGTTTCAATCCAGTAAGTAGCCTCTATATCGGGTTGTTTGCCTACATTAGCGATTAAAGATTGATATAATTTGTTATCATACATAACGATATCGTCAATATTACGGCTTTCGCTGTAAATATTATAGTTTTTGGCTATATTCCAATCGTTAAATATCATATCTAAATTAGGCAAGAACTGCAAAAGGTTATTTATAGTGATAAGGGGATGCGAACCTCCATTTATATATAAACCACTTTGTGGTATAGATGTCAATTCTTTATCTAATACCTCTACATTAGTATAATCCTCTGCAATACCTAATATCATAATCTTTAATTTTTAAATGTTATGACTAAGAAACGGTAACAGCACCTGCAATGATAGCATTACCTGAAACATATACGTTTGTTCCATCACATACAATGCTAACCCAATCCCCTAAGGAATCTGCGGTATTGACAAAATTTATATTTGTCTTGTTTGCAACTACCACGTTAGCACCATTTACGATAACAGAACCTTGTATTACAGCACTAGGATTTGTTAAAACCCAATTGCTTGTAGCAAAAGCTGCTCCTATGATAAATTTAGCATTAAAGCCTTTTGTCAAAGCAGGCAACAATACTGTTTTGCCAGCAGCCGCCTTTAGCAAAAATGTTTTACCGCTATCATAACTTTGTAAAGTTTTATCTGCTGTTAGAATTTCTAAATCGGCTAAGTTACCGCCACCAAAGGCAGGTACTAGACCACCATCACTATTTGTTTTTGTGTACATAATATATTATTTTTAAACTGTTAGACCTGATAATTTTACGATACCGTTAGGTCTTGTAGATAAATCACTGTTATATCTATAAACCACATAGAATCTATCTAAGATAGCCATTTCTTCAAAAGAAGCCATAACACTATGACTATCTTTACCTGCAGAGATAAGAGCCGTAGAATCGGTTGCATCTGCATTGGTATAAATATTAACTCTTGAATTTAAGAAAGGCACTTCAACGTCTGAAATAGCAAACTCTTTAGCTCCGATTTTTGTTCCTTTTGAGAACTCATAAGGGAAGTTAGAGTAAATACCAATATCGCCATCTCTGATTAACCAACCATTGAATATGTCAGAACCTGCTGACAACATTCCTGATTCATAAAGTCTATCTTCGGGTAAGAAACCTAAACCTTGCACATTAGAAGCGTTGTTAGCACCGTTTTTGATAGCCTCTGTACGTTGTACAGTTAAACCACCTAGAGAAGTGATAATTCTTTTTCCGCCTAGCAAATCATTAGAATCCATTAAGGCAGACAAGTTATAAAACATAGTTTCCTTTTGAGCAGCTTTGCTGATTTTTAAAGTATCAACAGCTTCATCAAAAGTAAAAGTACCATTACCTTGCGATACTTGGGTAGTAAAACCTAATTTTTGGGTTTTTCTTTCTTCAAGCACAGCGGCTATGATAGATTCTTTAGTTTTAGCCATTGAATAAAGAACGTTTTTAAGAACTTGCGCTCTAACATAGTCAGAATCTAATTGGTTAGAAGCAAAGTTAGAGGCGTAATGTCTAAATCCGCTAAAGATATTATAGCATACAAAGCCATAATTAGCAGAAGTAGGTAGGTTAGAAGGCACGTTAAAACTAGCCTCTGTTCTTACCTCAACGGTTTGGTCTACCAATACAGGTATTTTAGTTTGTTGCAATGAACTAGCATTGCTAAAAAGTGCTTTTGTAGAGGGCAAGATATAATCAACAAATTGTGTTGAATCTTTAGCCGCATCTACAAGACCTAGTTTTTGGAAGCGTTTTTCATTTGTTCCCTCTCTCACTAGGACATCATTTAATATTGATGCATTAATGTAACTCATAATTGTTTGTTTTAATTGTTAATAATTTGTTTTTTTTTGAGCGTTCTTTCGCTATCCATTTAAGTAAGCTTTGTTTATTGAAGCAAATAATGCTGAATATTCATCACTTTGAAAAGAAATGCCTTGCGATATAATATATTCTCTTATCATCGTTGACCTTTCTGCTGAATTTATGCCTTCGGGGACTTTAAAAGGTACGCCTTTTATCTCTTTTGTTGCCACATTTGAGTTCACACCTGTTTGCTGTCTTCCCTTCAACAAAGATATAATATTTTCATCTTTATTTATAAGGTCTGATAGCTTAGCTCTTTTATGTATATTTTCTTTGTCAATAGCGAAAGCCTCGCCATTTATAAGTTCAATATTATAAGCCTCCGATATTCTATCTTTAACCTCTTTAAACTTTGCGTCAACTTCGTATTTGTTGGCTTCGGGTGGAAAGTTAGGTTTTGAAATAGCGAAAGCCGTTTCCCTTTTCATCGTATTATACTCACTCTCTAAGGGGTCATATTTTGTTGCCTTCTCTCTTAAAGCGTCATAATCTGCATATTTTTGTAGTAACTTATCATAGTCAACTTTATACTTCTCTAACGCCTGTTTAGAATCATCATCGCCTTTAAAGTTAGAAATCTTATCCTCATATTCTTTTTTGCTTTTTAGATAATCACTTTTTAACGATTCTAGCTTAGATTCATTTACCCTTAATATGTAAGGGGCGATTTTTTCGCCTTGTTGTCTTTCGATGCCAAAAACCTCTTTTATTTTATCAGAAGCGCCATTTAAGATAGCCTCTGCATCTTTGTTAGCCTTGCCGTCATATTCTTTTTTAACGTCTGCTATTGCATCTGAAAAAGTGGTATTCAACTCTTTTACTGCCACTTCATCTAAGTTTAACTTTTCGATTATTTCTTTAGGTAATTCCATAATAGTCTATTATTATTTTTTTGTTACTCGTTTTGCTTTTCTAGTTTTTACTTTTGCTTTTTTCATAGATTCCTCAAGAGGCACTTTATAACCCTCTTTCACATTGCTAATAGGTTTTTGTTCCTCATTATCATAAGTAAGAGGCGCAACATAATCATCAACATAATCTACCTCGTTAATAGGCTCTTTTTTATTAGCCTTAGCGTTATCTTTGATGAGCATATTTATCTTTGACTTCAACTCCTCGATAGTTTTTTCCTGTTCTGTTAGTTGTAATACAGGTTTGTTTAAAAAGGCTTTTTGCACCTCATCATTAATTTCTGTTTTATCCAACTCTTGGTAATCAGGCACACTCAACACCCTTAAAACATCGACTTTACAATTTCCGCCATAAGGCAATCTACTGATATAATTTCTCCATTCTATGGTATCATATAATACCTTAACGACTTGATTCTCATTTCTAATCGTTCTGTCCTCTTTTCTAAGAATTTCAGTTCCCTTGAAGATTCTTAGATGCACTACTTTTCTCATAATTTTCTCTAATTATTGTTAATATTAATTTATTTATTTCATTTATTGTTTTACTTTCTTTCTCGTTTTTGCTTAAATTGTTATTGCTATCATATTCTATGGCTTTATTCCAAAAAGCAAGGATATCGCCATAGATAGCCTCGAACATACTTATCCAATAGTTAAAACGTGTTTGGTATTGGAAGATATCGTTCTCAACAAAGTTATTCTCTAGTGCGACCTCAAAATCTTTATTCATAGAATAAGGCAACAGTTGGTATAAAATATAATCCCTTGTAAAAGCATCCTCATTAAATCTATTTCTATTTCTAGCAGATTTTAGTAATAAGCTTTTCTGTTCAATAGGGTTAGGCGATAGGTTTATAAGGCTATAAATCGTTTCTTGTGAATCTAAGAAAAAGTCAGTGCCATATTCAATATCTACCTTGACTTTAGGCTTACCGTGTTTTAGGGATAAGAGGTTATAATCACTACGTTTTCTAATTCTTGAAAGTTGTTTAGAAAACTCACGTAATTTATCTTGCCTAGAGGCTATGGTAATTTTGTTTATCTCAACAGAGCTTTTTGAGCCTATTGGCAATCCATTATCGCTATTGCTACCTATTATGTTACTGATAATCTTATTCTCGACCTCGCTAATTCTACTATTTAGATATTTTAAAGCCTCTATTGGAATATAGAAAAAGTTTAAATAGTTTTTGACAACATCCATATCGGGTTTACCAAGTTCATCACGCACCAACGTTACTTTAATAAGGTTTCCTGATTGGAATACATTATCAGCATTATTGATATTAGCAAATTCACTAGATTGCTGTCCGCCGATTTGCTTTAAGGACATAGGCTCTAAATCATCATTATCATTATTAACGATATCTTTTACAATAGGGATATCTAGCATTGTGATAGTAGGGATAACACCGCCAGCCTCTGACATTCTTTGAAGTGCCGTTAAGAACACATAGTTTTCTATAAGCTCACGGGTATAAGAAAAGATACTTTTTCTAACAATATCATTATCACTAGAAAAGGCATCCATAGAAATATAATCAGCAGGGCATCTACCCAAATCGTGAGGAGCAACAAGCAAAGGCTCTTCAAGCTCAAAATCTTTATTATAAAATATATATTGCTTATCGTCTATATACAATATGCCACTTATCATTTCGCCATTTATCATAGCATCGGCATAGTAGGCAATTCTACTGATAACACTATTTTTAGAATCAATAGAGATAACTTTGTCGATATCTACCATATACCTATAAGGTTTATTGACATCTTTTAAATCCTCAACGATAATATTATTATGATTAAACAACAAGGCGTTAAACACCATATTATTAAATTCCTCAACCTCTAAATCCTTAGGAGTAACCACAACTTTACCATCTATTTCATATCGAAACAAAGAATCTTCGGCATAGAACACACGTTTTAATTGGTTTTTTATATTATCATTGATAAGTTCAGTAGAGGGGAGAGGGAAGCGTAGATATTTGAATATCAACAAGAAATTGTCTGTTTTTAGAATAGTTTTTAGCCAATTTAGAAAATAGTCATTAGAACTATAATTTCTTTGGATAAACCCTTTTATATATTCCTCGTTAACATTACCTTGTATTTTAGATTCAGTAAAATAAGACAGTTGCTCTTGTTGTTTTACAGCATCATAGATATTTGAGCTATTAATTTTCTCTTTTATAAAATCTTTTGGCATGTATATATAATTTATTTACAAATATATAAATATTTTGTTATTATTTAGCCATATTGTTATTAATACCATTTAGCCACAATTTCAGTTACCTGTTTTACCTCTGTTACAAGTCTTAAAGCTATCATATCTGCATAGTCAGGACTTCTGCCATAGCGTTTTTTTAAATCAGCTTTTCTCTCAAGACCTAATTTACCGTCATCGAGTATTGGTTTTTTGCGTATCTGCTCTAAATCTTTAATTATCTGTTTTCTATAAGTTAAATCAGCAATATAAATAGCACCTCTATTTACCATTTCGGCAAGTTTATAGTAACATTGCGCTTTTAAATTCACATAATTCTCTCTGCCGTAGCACTTTTTGTTATTATAAAAAGCATAAGCACCCCTTAGATAGCCTGTTTTAGAACTTTCTTTAACAAAAGCACGTAAACCATCAGCATCATAGATAACATTACTGATAGGCACGCCATATTCAAGCCTTATTTTATGTAATTTAGAAGCTACCAAAACCTCATTAATCTTTTCAATAGAAATGACTTTCTCTAGCACAAAACCATCCCAAATGCCGACAACAAATAAATCGCTACCCTCATAAGCAATATCACAAGTCATATATTTATGCCCTGTTTTCTTAATATAAGAGTTTGTAAACAGCCCTATTACCTTCTCATAGACAAACAAAGCCATTTCATTATCATTAAACTCCCAATTACCATAGACAAGACGTTGTATAGCCGATTCATCCCCTTGCATATTATCAATAAGGCTATCAGTATATTCCTGTCCAAGATACTTGTTGTCATTTATAGAGGTTTGTATAAATAATTTATGTTTTTCAAGCTCTCCTGTTTTATTTTTTAAATAATAATCACTATAAAGGAAGTTTTTAGACGGATTGCAGGTAATCAATAACTTTTTAGGTATCTCGTATAGCAAAACACCCTTATCATCATAAAATTTATTACATCTACCTAAGCTATTAGCTAAATTAGAAACACCTCTTTTATCATCACATTCGCCACCTTCCTCAACCCAGCCTCTAGTCATTTCCATACTACCATATCTTGTATAATTAGGGTCGGAGGGTAAGTCTTTAAGCTCTACATATTGCACGATACTACCATTATAGAGTTTCCAGTAGTTATATTCGCCATTATATTTATACATACTAGTATCTATCTTCCAGCTTTGAAAAACCTTAAAAATAGTAGGCGTTGTATTTAAGTTAAGAGAGGTCAATGTTGTTCTAGCTATAAAATACCTTGTATTAGGATATCTAAAAGCGTCATAGAAGATAAGAGAAGCCCCAAGCCACGATTTACCTTGACCTTTCATACCGCCATAAACTATTTCAGATATGCTATCATCATTCCAAGCATTTATAGCTTTTAATTGACTTTTATTGCCGTTTACGTCAAATTTTATATCCAAAA
>Ga0210044_10004487_pt1 | contig 19439 bp, 14 predicted proteins | sample CryGey13umfilter_2_FD_183959 | JGI IMG/M metagenome (GOLD analysis project Ga0210044, IMG submission 183959) | Groundwater microbial communities from aquifer in Utah, USA - Crystal Geyser 4/9/14 3 um filter (SPAdes) (version 2) | ecosystem: Environmental > Aquatic > Deep subsurface >... | reverse complement strand
GCCAGAAATATCTCTCAAATAGTCGCCGATACTGTCCAAGATTTGTTGGTAGAAAATTTGAAAAATACCAAAAAGAAAAAATATACTTTGACTTACGACAAAAATTATAAGCTTATTTAATATTATGCCACTAAGCGAGGAAGAAGAAAAAAGATTGTATAGTTTTAACAAAAATACTCAAAACTTACACCGAGTTACGTCTTTAAATCTAGAAAAAGAAGAAAAAAAATTAGAAAATGATTTTAGATATTTCAAAAATAAATTAAAAGAGGCTGTAAAAGAACAAGATAAAAATTCAATTGAAAAAAACATTAAACAGTTGACTAATCTAGTAGCAAAAAAACTCGCACTTACTTTGACAAGGCAAGAAGAAATTTATAACAAAATTCCTGAAATAATAATAAAGGAAGAAACTAAAAAATATATAACTGAATGCTATAGACTACTAGCTATCCGCGATACACTTTTAAAAAAATAATATGGCTGACAACCTAGCTAGAAAAATAGAAGAGAAAGCCTTGGAAGAAGCAGATATAAAACAGTCCCTTAGTGAACCTATCTTAAAAATACTACCACAAAATTTAACACCAGAAAGCGCAGCAGAAGCAACTAAGGCTGTCTCTGAACAAATTGAAAGAACAATTGGTGATAGTGCCAAAGCACAATTGCAACAATATATAGACAATATAAATCAAAATGTTGGTAATGATAACAAACTAGAAGATGCTATAGACACCATAGGAAATGAAGATCAACCAGATATAAACGAGTCTGGATCAGCAAATGATAACGTTCGAGAAAATTTACCTAAAAATCCTACAAAAAAAACAAATAATAGCAAAACTAAAAATCCCAACGACACAGATGAACCTAACAAAAATAAAACAGACGAAAAACCAGAAATAGAACAAACACCTCCAGAAGAAAACAAAATTAATAACGAAGCACCAGATAGTAAAAAGGAAGACGAGGAAAATCTAGGTTTGGGTGAAACACCACAAGAAACAGACGAGACTCCAAAAAAAGAAGAGGAAAATGATAATGGAGATAAAGATGAACAAGAAGAAAGTGACGAGGAAGACAATAATAATAGCGACGACCAAAATGAATCTTCAAAAGAAGACACTGATACTGATAAACCAGAAGACGAAGCAGATCTAGGTTTGGGTGAAACACCACAAGAAACAGACGAGACTCCAAAAAAAGAAGAGGAAAATGATAATGGAGATAAAGATGAACAAGAAGAAAGTGACGACGATGAAGAAGACGAGGATCTATCCCCTGAAAAAAATATGGCTACACAAGCTTTTAACAGAATAAGAAATAGAAAAAAAATAGCAGAGATTGACAAAAAAATAGATGAAACTTCCGAAAGAATTAAAGTCTACCAAAATTTGATAAATAAAAAAAACAAAGAAAAAAAACAATTTGAAAATGAAATAAAACCATTAGAGATATACAAAAAATTATTGACAGCGGCAAATATAACAATTTTAATTGGTCAAATTGTTATCGGTATCCTTGCCTTTATCTTCATGATTACAATTTTTTTGATTTTTATTGCAATGTTTTTGTTTGGAGTATCTGGTAGTATGAATTATTTGAAAGCAATGAACAAACTGCAAATAAGAACTCTAAACGAAAAAATAAAGCCAATTAAAGAAAAAATAGACAAAATAGAAAAAGATATAAAAAGTTTACAAACCAATATAAAAAGATTCAGTAATGAACAAAGACAATTGGGTATTCAAAAATCACAACTTATAAATCAAGGCCTACTACAAAAGGGACCTGAAGCTAATAACTAACATATGGACAAAAAACGTATTATATATATCACAATTTTTATTATAGTTTGTATTCTATTGGGCTATGCTATTTATCGCGTTTTTTTCAAAAAAACTTCTACAACAAATATACCCGACCAAGGTACCTCTACAGAAACACCTGGTACTACATTTCCAAATGCTAATAATGGACAAAATACTGGTGGCAACATAAATAACATAGTTAACACCAACAATACAGTTACTACAAACAACGGTAACAATTTATCAAACACCATAAACAATAACAACTTAGATACACGTTTCAATACTACTCAAGAAAAACCACTAGTAAACAAAATTACGAGTTTACAAAGTGCCAATGTAGCACCAACAACAGGAAACGGCGTAAAATTTTACAACACACAGGATGGTAAATTTTATAAAATAACTCCAGATGGAACAATCACACCACTAAGTGATCAAGTTTTTTTCAATGTTTCCAATGTTGCTTGGTCACCAAAAACAAACGAGACTATCATAGAATACCCTGATGGCACCAACACTTATTATAATTTTGATACAAAAAAACAAATTACCTTACCAACCCATTGGCAAGATTTTTCTTTTTCATCTGATGGTTCTGAAATTGCTGCCAAAAGTATCGGGCTTGATCCAAACAATCGTTGGCTCATAACCAGTGACCCCAAAGGACAAAATGTAAAATTAATAGAGCCAATGGGAAACAACGCTGACAAAGTTATAGTAGATTGGTCACCAAATCGACAAATATTGGCTCTATCCGCCACTGGAGATCCTTTGGGTGCTGACCAACAACAAATATTACCCATAGGTCTCAACCAAGAAAACTACAAAGGCTTAGTAGTAGAAGGACGTGGATTAGAAATAGAGTGGTCACCAGATGGCTCAAAATTGTTACACAGTGTCTATAATAATGCTAGTGATTACAAACCAGAGCTATGGATAGTGGACGCCACACCAGACACTATGGGTAATAATCGCAAACCACTAGGGGTAAATACTTGGGCATCCAAATGTACAATGGCAGATAACAGATTTGTCTATTGTGGCGTACCAACTAGTATGGAGACAGGTACAGGGTTCACTCCAGAGATATCTGATGTTGTGTCTGATGATATCTACAAAATAGATATGCAAACTGGCATAAAAACTGTTGTTCCTACAGACGGTTTTCACACTATAGATTCCATGTACACTAGCGAGGATGGTACTACACTTTATTTTACTGACAAAAATGATAGTGGCATTTTTGAAATTCCTATAAAATAATATGATCCCCATAAAAAAAATACTTTTAATCTTTATACCAGCTATCTTAGTAGTTTCTTTTGGTTTTTTCATCGAAATCATAAAGTATCAACCACTTTTTCCAAAAGTCAAACCACAAGACAACACCCCTCAACAGTTCATAATCCCACTCTACCCACAAGATCCAATAATAGGGAATGCCAAATCACCTATTACTATCATTGCTTTTGAAGATTTTTCTTGCCCTTCTTGTGATCAACAAAGTGCTATGCTGGAAAATCTAATAACCAAATACCCAAACAAATTCAAAGTAATCTGGAAAGGTTTACCACTTTCAGAATTCCCCTACCCAGCTATAGAAGCTGAAAAATATGGCTACTGTGCCAATCAACAAAAAAAATTCTCAGATTTCAAAGCTGATGCTTTTGCCAATACTTTGAACCTTTCAAGTGTCACACTCCAGACAATTGCTCAAGAAATTGAACTGGACGACAAAAAACTTAATACCTGCCTAAATTCACCAGAAGTTTTAGATTACATAAATAATACCAAACAAATTGCGCAAATATTAAACATTCAAGCTGTACCAGCTTTTTTCATAGATAATAAACAAATCCAAAATCCTACTTCCGAATATAATTGGGAGGATTTGTTAGGTTTAAATAAATAATATGAAAAAAAATATTTTATTATTATTTATAATAATAATTTTATTTCAACCATACCAAACCAAAGCAGAAAATGCTACAACAAAAATAAAAGTAGCAGCTATTGGTTCTTCAAGTTTTTGGCAAGGCTGTTTTTTAGATGGAGGATTCCTGCAAGAATTACAAAAAACACTCACCAATACACACATATTTTATTGTAAAGACACCACAGAAAATGGAAAAGGTTATACTTTTTTTCTAAATAGTTGGAGAACTTATGTAAAAGGTAAAGGTTACAATGAACTACTATTATACGCAGGACTAAATGGTTTAGGATGTGTCAAAAAAACAGACGGCTCATTTGATTGTGAAGATGGTTTAAATAAATATAAACAAAATTTAGATATCATTATTTCTGAAGCCAAAAATGAAGGGATAAAAATTATTATAGTAGGTGCACAACCATTCAAAGGATACAGTTCTTGGACTGAACCTGCTGGCAATAATCTTATAACAAACAATCAAAGACTAAAAAATGATCCAAGAATAGATGCTTACATAGATGTATATTCTGTAGTAGATAAAAATAATGATAAAGCAATTGATGATGGTTTGAGTTCTGATCACTTACATTTAAATACTCCTACAGGAAAAAAAATAGTTTATGACCTACTCATGCAACAAGTTTATGGTAGTTCTTCTTATACAGGAACCACACCCCAAACCACAACAAAAACAGAACCTCTAACAGATAGTGAAATAGCAGCCCTCACAAAAAAACCTACACCAAAAATAAATATACCTGGCCTCACATTTTCTGATGTTAATGTAGAAAGTTTAGTTACAACCGACGATTCAGGAAATAAATGGCTAAGTATACCTTATCTAGGTGAATATATCGCGGCTGTTTATAAATATGGAATTATTATTATTTCACTCATAGCTGTTTTTAGTATTATAATAAGTGGCGTAATGTTGACTGGTAGTGGTGGTAATAGTGATATAGTAAGCAAAGCAAAAAAAAGAATAATGATGAGTGTGATTGGAATTGTAGTATCTACAACTTCTTATACTCTTCTTTATGTTATAAATCCTGATTTAGTAAATTTTAGAGATTTAAAAATATTGTATGTGAAAGGAGAAGACTTAGCAACATATGATTCTGGACAAAGACCTTATGATGGTGGTTCTATATCAGACAGATCTATCTACGGTTCAAGTAACTCAGCTTTAAACAAAGGATCTAATGATAAATGTATAGCCAGCTCAGGAGGTGGCACAGCGTCAAAAGACTTAAGTGATCCAAAATATGATAGTCTTTTTCAAAAATACGGTTCCTGTACAGGTGTGGATTGGAGAGTTTTAAAAGCAATTGCCTTTACAGAATCTAGATATAATGAAAGTGTAAATAATGAACAATGTTTTGATGGTTTATTTCAAACACAACAAGGATATTGTGAAGGTAACTTGAAAAAATATGGATTAAAAAAATATTGTACTAATTTAAGAAATCCAGAAGTAAGTACAATAGTTGGTTCTGCATTTTTAAAATCTTCTGTTGATAGAATAAATTCAATATGTCCAAATGCTAGTATTGAATCAAAAATATATTTTATGTATTTAGGTCATCATAGCCCTGTAGCAGGAGATAAAGCAATGAAAAAATCATGCAATTATCTAGATGCCAAACCAATTATGATAGATTATTGGAATAATGATCACATATGTAAACCAAGTAATACCAAATGTTATGCAGATAGCAGTGGTAACCCAAGAACAGCCACAGCTATTGCTACAGAAGGAGACAATGGAGCCAAAGGTGTTGTCAAAAGAGCTCTACAATTAGGTGTAACAAATACATCATCATCAGTAGATAAAAATACTTGTCCACTTTATAATCATTCTTTAATAACTTTTTAAATTACAAAATGTCAAAACCAACCACCATCTTCACCTGCTCCTCTTGCGACGCCCAATTTACCAAATGGTCTGGGCGTTGTCTTGAATGTAGTAAATGGGGAACAATAGTAGAAACAGAAAAAACTATTCAAAAAGAAGAAAAAACAAAAATAGATTACAAAGCCACTGAAACCAAAACACTTTCACAAATAAGCAAAAAAGAATTACAAAGAATAAGTACCAAAATTTCTGAACTAGATAGAGTACTTGGTAGCAGTGATGCAGACGGAAAAAATTCTGGCTTCGTGCCAGGGAGCCTAGTATTGCTTGGCGGTGAACCTGGCATCGGCAAATCTACACTGTCTATACAACTAGCTTCTCTTGTTTCTCCTACTCTATATATTTCAGGCGAAGAATCTGTGGAACAAATCAAGATGCGAGCTGATAGATTGCAAATAAAATCTGAACAATTATTTTTGGCCAACGAAACAAACATTGAAACTATTTGTGCTACGATTAACAAACAAAAACCAACATTAGTAATCATAGACAGTATTCAAACTATTTATTCGCAAGAAGTAGAAGGCGAATCCGGCAACATCAATCAAATTCGTGCTTGTACAGCCAAGCTACTAGAAACAGCCAAAGAAACAAATACAATTATTATCATAATAGGACACGTCACCAAAGAAGGAACTGTCGCTGGTCCACGCACACTTGAACACATGGTGGACACTGTCCTTTATCTTGAAGGTGACAGACACCACAGTTACAGAATTTTACGTACAGTCAAAAATCGTTTTGGAGCGACAGACGAAGTGGGAATTTTTGAGATGAATGAAATGGGTTTACAAGCTGTCAAAAATCCTTCAGCTTGCTTTCTAGAAGAAAGAGAAGACAACTCCCCAGGAAGTGTTATTACCTGCCTCATGGAAGGTACCAGACCTCTTCTCATTGAGATACAAGCTTTAGTCAACAAAACCAGTTTTGGTTTCCCTGTTCGTAAAGCCAGTGGTTTTGATCTAAACAGACTTCATGTACTCACAGCAGTATTACAAAAACGTGCCGGACTTAATCTCGGACAATACGATATTCATATCAATGTGGTTGGTGGTGTCAGAGCGAGCGAACCAGCTGCTGATTTGGCTGTATGTCTTGCTATTGCCAGCTCTTATAAAGACAAAGAACTTGGCAAAGATTTAGTGGTCTTTGGTGAAGTCGGTCTTGGTGGTGAAGTCAGAAGTATCGCTCAATTAGAAAAAAGAATCAAAGAAAGTCACGCACTTGGTATGAAACGTGTCATAACTAATTTAGGAAAAAATAAAAACAAAACTGATATCAAGATTATTGATGTCAAAAATATTGCAGAGTTGATAAAGCAGACATAAACACCACGTAACACGTAACACGTAACACGTAACAACTAAATTATAACTCGGATAAATTTTATTTAACAATCCAAATTTTTACCATGACAACATAACAATGGGAAAATGAAGCAATAAAATTTACAACAAAAAAAGCTACTCAATTAATACGAATAGCTTTTTTATTTTTTTAAATTATCTGGCTTAATAGACAAAACGGTAGGCTAATTTTTTATAAATTCAATAATATTTTTCTTTTGCAACGTATAACGAAATTCCCCACTCAACTAATTGGCGCTGATGAGGAATGACAGATGTGGGCCTGTTTATCACGCTTTGTGACAAGCTGGCGCTTGTCATTCCTTCTCTTCTTTTGTTTGGATTGACGAATTGACCCGCCAATTTGGGGCGGGGAAATTCGTCTGGCACTGACATTTATACATACATAATTTTCTTCTTTTACTTTTATTTTTTAATTACCTTTTTAAGCAAAATGTACACTTTTTTATATAGCATATTTAATTAAGTTACTTTTATTTTTATATTATGCTACATTTTCCACTTTTTAGCCTATAGTTTTGTATATTAACCCAATTATCTCTATTGTATCTCAACTTATTTTTAAAAAATAGTTTCCACTCTACGTCTATCTGCATCAAAATCCACAATTATCCGCGTCTATTCTAAATGTACACTTTCCTCCCACTCCCCAACCTTCTTTTTCAAACTTGGATATTTACTGAAATCCATACCACGTGCCACATCACGAGCTAATTTAATTAAGTCATTATCTTTCATCGTGGCAAGTTTCAAATTCATCATACCACTCTGTGAAGTACCATAGACTGCACCAGGCCCACGCACTTCCAAATCATATTCTGCAAGAGCAAAACCATCATGAGTTTTCTCAAAAAATTCTAATCTTTCTTTACTCTTAACTGAGCTCTTGGTAGTAAAAAGAAAACAATAAGATTGATGACTACTTCGTCCAACACGTCCTCGAAACTGGTGTAGCTGAGCTAGCCCAAAATTCTCTGCACCCTCTATCATCATCACACTAGCATTGGGAATATTGACCCCAACTTCCACGACAGAAGTAGAAACCAAAATATCTATCTTACCACTTGCAAAGTCACTCATAATTTCATCTTTTTCTGTTGAACGCATTTTCCCGTGTAAATATTCAACTTTTAAGTCTGGAAAAATTTGTTTATTAAGTTTTTCATACTCAACCAATACTGATTTCTTTTCTTGGCTACCTGTAAAACTATAATTGATTATTTCTATCTCATTTTCATCTTTTTCTTTTTGTTCAATCAGCGGACAAATCACGAAGACCTGTCTCCCTTGTTTTACTTGTTCACGAATGAAGTCATAAGCCTTTTGTCTATTATGATCGTCAACTAATCTGGTTTTTATTATTTTTCTATCCTTTGGCATTTGTTTGATAATAGACAAATCAAGATCACCATAAATTGTCAGCGCAAAAGACCGTGGAATCGGTGTCGCGGTCATACTAAGAAAATGGGGAGTTAATGCCGACTGTCCGCGTAAGAGCGTAGCTCTTTGTTCCACACCAAATCTATGTTGTTCGTCAACAATTACCAAAGCCAAATCTTTGAATTTTATTTTGTCTGAAAGCAAAGCGTGTGTACCAATAATAACATTCATTTCACCTGATTCAATTTTTTCAGATAATTCCTTTTGAGATACATTGAGATAATTTGAGATATCTGGAGAAAACTTTTCTGTATCTCTATTTATCTCCTTATCTCTATTTATTATTTTCATTGAACGAGTTAATAAACAAACATTTATATTATGATCTTTCAATAGAGCACAAAAAGACTCATAATGTTGTTTTGCTAAAATTTCAGTCGGTGCCATAATAGCTACCTGATAATTATTCAAAACTGTATCCAAAGTTGCCATGGCCGCTACTACAGTTTTTCCCGAACCAACATCACCTTCTAGCAGTCTATTCATTGGTACACCTTTTTCTAAGTCCTTAATAATCTCCCAACTAGCGACTTTTTGATCTTTGGTTAATTCAAAAGGTAAAGATAAAACAAAATCTTTTATAGCCTTTTCTGAAAATTTTATTTTGGGAGCTTTGGACACTTTGATAGATTGCCTAAGCATCTCAGCACGAAGTTGCAAAATAAAAAGTTCATCAAATTTCAATCTCTTTTCAGCATGATTAATTTCATCCTGGTTTTCTGGAAAATGAATAGCACGAATAGCTTCTTTTAGCTCCATTACATCGGCCACATCACGCACATCATCTGGAAGCCACTCCTCTATTTCGTCAATTTGGTGTATAACTTGACTAACCAAAAAACGTAATTGCTTTTGAGTAATACCAGCTGTGAGTGGATAAATAGGCACAATGCGCGCCGTGTGAGTAGTTTCTTTTTTTACTCTTTCATAAGCTGGACTGACCATCTGGAGTCCAAACATGTCTGACTTCACTTTGCCAGAAAAATACAGCTCATCTCCGACATGTAAAGTCTTGGCTATAAATGGCTGACCAAACCAAACAAGACGTAATTGATCACTACCATCAGAAATAAGAGCTTCTGTTACAATCTTCCGTTGTCTAGAACTTCTTTTGGTGTTGATAAGCTCTATTTTGCCACGTATGGTGACTTCCTGACCATTTTGGAGATTGGCTATGTTTAGTACTGTACTGTAGTCCTCATAGCGAAATGGAAAGTAAAACAGTAAATCTTCAATAGTCACAATCCTAAGACTAGACAATCTCTTTTCTAGGGTCTTACCTATTCTATTTAGCTTTGTAACTTTGGTTTTCAAAGACATAAAAAATGAAAAAAAACTATTCCTTAATCCTTATATATATTGTATCAAAAAACTCCCTTTTTGGGGAGTATCTCTTGTGCTCTCGCTAAGAATCGAACTTAGATTTTCAGTTCCGCAAACTGAAGTCCTATCCATTGAACGACGAGAGCATGGTTTTTCTTGATTCAAAGCAAAACTTTAATCAAAGTAAATATATATTATTTTAGCAATCTTGTCCGCCTAGGGCGGAAACGACGAGAGCCTTTTTAAAATACGAAAAGATTATAACCCAAAAAGACTTTTTTGTCAATAAAAAAACTTGGTTTTAAACCAAGTTCTTATACTAATTTTGTCTAATGTATACGCCACTTTCTGGCAATCATATCACTAAAAGGTTCTTCTTCTTTCTCCAAATTTTCATCTATAAAAGAACGCAGAGTGATTCTAATTTCATTTGGGTCATTATCCATCAAAGGTACCCGCAATCTAGGTGTAAAATTACCAACTGTTTCTACATACAACATTTTCAATTCATCTCCTGGATTATAAATAATATAAAATTCGTTTAATTCAGAGTATAGATAAAATCTATCATTTACAATCACACCCAAATCAGTAATACGAAAAGGAATAATAATTGGCTCTTGATGTGATTGTAAAAAAATAATAATAATAAACAAAATCAAAATAAGCGAAAACAAAAAGTTGGCTGAAAGCAAAGAATAGACTATCAAGGACACACCAATAACACCCATAATAATATACCAGGCACGATTTCTTTCATGCTGTTCATATTCTGGAATACTCCACTCATGTAATACTTCTCCAATATTTAAATTTTCTTCTAGTTTTTTAGGCATAGGTTTATATATAAACTTATGTATATATAATAGCACATTTACATTACTTAGTCTATGAACTCTAAAAAAATTGAGATAATAGAGATCCTCCCCCACCAAAGGCGGACAGGCAAGGCGAACAGGTACATTGAGATAAAATTTGCTGTATCTACTGTATCTGCTGATTGTACTATACCTGCTTTTTAAATAAAAAACCTCCCAACTTAGGAGGTCTTTCAAAATTTGAAATAACTATTAGATATCTAGGTTGTCGATAGCACTAGTATCTACATCTTCCATAACACTACTAGTGGTAGTAGGTGTGGATTCTGGTCTACGGTGTTGTGAACCTTCTGGTTCATTGATTTTTAAGTTTACAAGTGCATTGTTCTTAGCTCCAACAACTTTTAGTAAAGTGCGGATAGCACGAACAGTATTACCACGTCTACCAATGACATAACCGATGTCAGTTGGATTTAGATCCAAAGTGATAAGCACGCCACGTTCATCTACTGTACGAGTAGCTTTTACTTCGTCTGGATTGTTTACAATCGCTCTAATGACGAATTCTATAAATTCTTGATCTTGTACCATATCTTTTCAATGTTACATTGTTAATAAAATTTACGATTTTATACTGTATTTTCTCGACAAAAAATACAATGAATTACCTCGCAGCAAGCTACGAGGAATTAAACCTTGTCCGCCTTGGGCGGATTCAAACCGCAAAAATATTATAACACAAAAATATACCCCAGTCAAGATATGAACAAAAGCTATTTATACACAACAAACTGTGCAAAACAAAAATCTCGCCAGTAACGAGATTTTAATTTTTATTATTTCTTTAAGCTTGTACTTCGGCAACTTTTTCTTCAACAGATGTTTCTTCTTTGGCTTCTTGAAGGGCTTTTTCAGTGGCCTCTTTTTTAGCATTTTCTTTTTCTAGCATTTCAGCTTTCTTAACACCCATTTTAGTTTTACGTTTGTTGGTAATAGTAACAGATTTTCTCTTTTTACCTTCTATTACACCTTCACGCACCAAGATATTGTTTACAGTGTTAGATGTTTGAGCACCCATACCTATCCAATATTTAATACGGTCAGCTTTGAGTTCCAATACTTTTGGAGTTTGTGTTGGGTTATAATTACCCAAAATCTCCAAACTATTGTATTGTGTATCACGAGCTTTTTCAGAAATAATCAAACGATAAGTTGGATTTTTTCTCTTTCCCATTCGTTGTAGACGGATTGTCAACATAATATTACTTTTTTATATAAATAAACCTATCTAGAGCGTGTGACGGTTTACGAGGACTATTCTACCAGAACAGCCTTTTTTTGTCAAGTATACTACCCCCATTTAATCTTTTGTTCTTACAGTAGGAACAAATTCAACACCAACCACATAAGTTCTTTCTGGTTCAGACTCTTTATAGCCAAGCTGTATAGAGACATTCATTTTACCATTAAAATCTAACTTACTATCATATTCTTTGAAATTTAAATCTTTTATAGTAAACCACTCTTTAAAGCTAAATTCTGACTGATATTTTTCTTTACTTCTCTCCGACCTTGGTAAAATTGCCCAAATACCAGCAACACCTGAATTATTGTGTCCTTTGTAATAGCTATCCAAAAATATCTGCAAATCAACATTAAGATCATCCAAATTTTTGAATTGTTTTTCTTTATTCTTAACCAAAAAATTATTTACAATTGCTCCATCAAAAAATTGTTTCATTTGTTCATTTTTATGTTGATTAGCAACTTCTTTTGGAGGCATTTGTTCTGTGTGGTTTATTCCTCCTTCTCCATTTGAAAATCCCATATATTTAAAGTTAAAAATTAATTATCCAACTTAACACTAAGCAATTTACTAATACCATCATTACCCATGGTCACACCATAAAGGACGTCAACGGCATGCATAGTAACTCTATTGTGAGTGATAATAATGAATTGTGATTGCATAGACAACTCACCAAGAATTTTGGTAAAGCGTGTAGTGTTGGCTTCGTCTAGTGCAGCTTCCACTTCGTCCAAAATTACAAATGGCGAAGGATTGGTATGAAGTATAGCACAAAGCAAAGCAATAGAAGTCATTGTCCTCTCACCGCCAGAAAGTGCAGAAATATTTTTTATTTTCTTTCCAGGTGGGCAAGCATAGACTTCCACACCCATAATAATTTTCCCACGCTTTTTTCTTTCTCCATCTTCCATTTCTTCAGATTCAACTTCCCCCATTACTTCATTTTCCATTTCTTCATTCCTCATTCCCCGTTCCTCATCGTTGCCATAGACTTCTACCAACTCAGCACTACCACCTTCAAACAATAATTTGAAATAACGAGCAAATTCTTTTTTAATTTTGTTGAAACTTTCTTTGTGTTTTTTCTTCATGAGTTTGTCTAATTCAGCAATCATCTTTTCCAAATCAGCTGAAGCTTTGGTAAGATCAGCAAGTTCAAAAGAAAGAGAATCAAAACGTTCTTTTATTTCGGCATATTCGCCCATGACACTTTCATCAATCCCACCAATCAGTGACAATTGGTATTTGTATTTTTCAATTTCAATTTTCGCATGTTCCAATTCATCTTCAACAAATTTTTCTTCCAACCTACCCAAAATATTACCAATACCTTCTTGTAACTCAGAAAATATTTCTTGTTCTAGATCTTCTCTATGAGTTTGCAATTTTACAATTTCCATTTGTAATTGATGTTTTTCATCAGCGTGTTTATTTAGAGACAATTGCTCAGACTGCATACTATCTTGCAAAGCAAAAATCCTTTGTCTTTTTTGTTCTTCTTCAGAGTTAAGTTTTTCTATTTTTTTATTCACTGCTTCTAATCTTTTTTCTACACTTCCTATTTGCACCACCATTTCATCTTTTTGACTAGAAAAAGTTTTCATCATGTCACTATATTCTGTTTTGGACAGTGAGTGCATAGACAATTCTTGTTTGAATTGAGAAAGTTCTTTGGAGACATCTCGCAAACTATTTTGCATCAAAGAAATCTTTTCGTCTTGCACCTGATCTTGCATACGCATTTCTAGTACATTTCCTTTGCTATTTTCTATTTCTATTTCCAATTTGTCCAAAGTGACTTTGTTTTCTACCAATTCTTGTTTGAGCTGTTCATAAGCATATTCACTAAAATCCTGATTTCCTCCTGCAAATGATAAAACGCCCTTTTTAGCGCGACGGAAACCACCTTTCATAGAACCACTAGTTTCCATGATATCACCCTCTAAGGTCACCATACGGACCCTACCAATGCCAATTTTACGTGAAATGTCAATATCTTCAACAATTAGTGTAGATCCAAAGACATAAGAGAAGACATCTTCATAAACTAGGTCATAATCTACTAGATTAACAGCTAAACCATAGACACCAGAAGTGTGTTCAAGGTCTTTGATGTCATTGGTGACAAAACGTCCTTTAATTTTGTTGAGTGGCAAAAAAGTCGCGAAACCAAGTTGTTGTTGTTTCAAAAATTGAATACAAGCTTGAGCTACCCCATCATTTTCAACAACAATTGAGCCAAGATGGGATTGAGCCGCTACTTCAAGAGCTAAACGATATTTTTCATCTACTTTGGACAACTGAGCAACCAGACCATGGACTTTGCCACCAAATTTACCAGGTACTTGCATAAGTATAGCATTGACAGCTCGCAAACCTTCGAACTGGACACTATCTTTTCCTTGTTTCAATTCATTTAGATTGTGTTCAATTTCCAATTGTCTGTTTTGTAATTTTATTCTTTTGCTTTGTAATTCTTCCAAAGAGTTGGACAAATTTTTTATTTTTTCTAGCAATTCTGTTTTTTTCTTGTTTTGATTTTCAACGTCTTTTTCAATATTTTTTTCTTGCAATACAAACTCATCAATTTTTCCCTCTAGCCAACTCACATTTTGTTTGCCGACTTTACCAAACTCAGTTTGTAATTTTCCAGAAATCACAGACTGCTCTCTTTCCAGACTATTTTTTTCTTGTAAGATTTCTTGGTATTCTTCTTGAAGTTCAGAAAAAACTTCTTGTCTTGATTTTTCTTGAGCTAGTTTGGCGAGTTCAGTTTGAACTTCTGTTAGACGAGTATTCACCTCTTCATAAGTTTTATTGACAATATCAAAATTACCTTGTAACTTATCCAAATTTTCTGACAAATTACTATGCAAAGTAAAATAATATTTTTCTTGAACTTCACGCAAACCTATTTCTACTTCTTGTCTTTTTTCCAACTTCCCTACCTGACGTTTCAAATTTTTCAAATGTGGTTCTATTTCATGAAGCATGGCTTCGGCTTGGGAGATATTCTCAGCTGTTTTGTTCAACTTGAGCAAAGAATGATGACGTTTGATTTGGAATTCTTTGATACCTACAGCCTCATCAAAAAAACCTTTACGTTCAGCTGGAGTTTGCAACAACAATCTGTCAATTGTACCTTGGCTAATCACTGAGTAAGAACCTTGTCCAAATTGGGCTTGGGCCAACAAAATCTGCAAATCAATCAAACGTACTGTATTATTATTCAACAAATATTCACTTTCACCAGAGCGATACAATTTACGAGAAATGACTAATTCATCATAATCAATATTTACCCTCTTATCAGTATTATCCAAACTCATAGTTACGCTGGCCAAACCCATCTTACCTTTTCCTTCTGAACCAGCAAAAATAACATCTTCACTTTTTTTACCGCGAAGATGCTTCATACTTTGTTCTCCCAATACCCAACGGATGGCATCAACCACATTACTCTTTCCACTACCATTCGGACCAACAACAGCTGTAATACTGTATTGACCATTTTTCTTAGGCGGGGCGAAATCTAAAGTTGTATTATTAGCAAAAGATTTAAAACCGTTTATTTCTAACTTTTTTACGTACATAGATCAAATTCAGAGACAAATTAATATTAAAAAACTATTTTCAAGACAATTATTTACCTCATTAACAAAATAGTTCATAAAATTCATAAAGTCGAAAGTTTATAAAGTATTTTGTAACAAAGTAAACAAACTAAACAATAACTTTAGACTTTAAGGACTTTAAAGACTTTTGATTATTATACAACTTTTGTCAGTAGTTGACAACAAAGCCAATATTGTATATAATAGTTAGCTTAAAAAAGAAGTAAATATGCCACATAGAATAGCCAAACAAATTCACAATGAAATCCTTGAAAAGGACAATTTTTTGCTAGTTGCCCACCAAAATCCAGACGGGGATGCAGCTAGTTCTATTTCGGCTTTTTCTCAAATGCTTGAGCAAATTGGCAAAAAATATACTCTTTTTTGCAAGACCGATGTCTCCAAACAATTTACGTATTTAAAAAATATTCATTTAACTACCTCAGACCCAGCCAATTGGAATAAAAAATATGGAGCTATAATTGTCTTTGATTCTGGAGATTTACCATATGCAGGGATCGACGAATTTATCAAAAAACAAACAAATCCCTTTTTAATCAACATTGATCACCACACAAGTAATGTTAAATTTGGACAACACAATTTGGTAGTAGATAATTTATCTTCCACGGTAGAAGTAATCTATAATTATTTTTTGGTAAACAAAATAAGAATAAACTCAGATATGGCCACTGCTCTTCTTACTGGACTTATCACTGATACTGACAACTTTTCCAACGCTGCTACTTCCAAAGAAGCTTTATCAATGGCTAGTTATCTTATAAACAAAGGTGCTAGATTCAAAAAAATCCATGATTACATAGTTATGGATAAAAATGTAGCAATATTGCAACTATGGGGAATTGTTTTGAATAGACTTGAAGTCCACGAAAAAACCAACATAGTTTATACATATATACAACAGGCGGATTTAATAAAGTGTGATGTGACCGAAGAAGAAATTGGCGGATTGTCCAATATGATGAACCATTTGAAAGATGGTAAAGCTATTTTCGTTTTCAAAGAGAAAACCAATGGCAATATCAAAGCCAGTACTCGCACTACTCTTGAAGATGTAGATTTGTCAAAAGTTGCCCAACTCTTTGGTGGCGGTGGACACAAAAAAGCCGCTGGCTTCGAAATATCTGGCCCTATAGAGACAGCCCTAAAACACGTTTGGGAAACTATTGAAAAAAGTGGGCTTATAAGGTAAAATAGATTATATAAAAAAGGATACGAAATACGAAAAGTACGAACATACGAAAGTTTCGTAATTTCGTAAATTTCGTATTTCGTATCCCCCATAACCAAAATATATATTATGACAAACAACGAAGTAACCTCTCAAATCCTCATTCCAACCATCATTGAAAAAACTACTTATGGCGAGCGTGCTTATGATATCTATTCACGTCTTTTAAAAGATAGAATAATTTTCCTAGGCACAGAAGTCAATGACCAAGTAGCCAATATTGTGATAGCTCAACTTCTATTTCTGGCTAACCAAGACCCAGAAAAAGATATCAAAATATATATCAATTCTCCGGGTGGATCTGTCACTGCTGGTCTTGCCATTTATGATACGATGCAATTTATCAAACCTGATGTTTCTACCATTTGTATTGGTATGGCTGCTAGTATGGCTTCGGTACTTCTCGCTGCCGGAGCAAAGGGAAAAAGATTTTGTCTTCCAAACAGTGAAGTCATGATTCACCAAGTAATGGGTGGTACCCAAGGTCAAGCTAGTGACATTAAGATTCATGCCGAAAGAATACTCAAGATGAAAGACAACTTAAACGTCATTTTACAAAAACATACTGGACAAAAATTAGCGACTATTGAAAATGATTCTGATAGAGACAATTTCATGAGTGCGACCGAAGCTGTAAAATATGGTTTGGCTGATAAGGTTATTGAAAAATAAAAATAATTTAATTATTGCAAAAAATAGACTTAACGAAGTCTATTTTTTTATAAATTCAAAAACTTATTTTATGATTCCATTGCCCCATTGTTCCATTGTTAAATTGTTATTTGTATATTGAAAATTATATTTTTTATAGCCTCTCCAGCCTTTTTGGCTTTTTCCGCCCTAGGCGGATCAGCCTTTGGCTGACAAGCATTTCAAGCTTTTTTTCAAAAAAACTCCCCTATACAATTAAGTATAGAGGAGTCATTTAAAAGATTAAGGAATTGTGTCCTTACCTGATCCAAGAAGATGTGTTTTAGGTCAACAGCGAGCCGGAGCCTGCTCAAGCCTATAACACATCCCCATGCTTGTCGTGGATACAGGTAGGTACTTACTTTTTCACAATTGTTATTGTATAAAATAAATACTTACTTATATCCTTGTCCCGCCCCACGAAGCTCTGTGAAACAAGAGTGTAGTGTGGGTCGTGGATACAGGTAAATACTTACTTTCAAACAATAAATATTGTTTAAAATAAACACTTACTTATATCCTTGTCCTGCCCCACGAAGCTCGGTGGAACAAGAGCGTAGTGTGGGTCGTGGATACAGGGACGTACATTTTTGAAAACAAAATATTTTTCAAAAACTCACATCTCTATATCCTTGTCCTGCCCCGCAAACTGTAAAACAAGTTATGTCCCGATGAAATCGGGATGGATACAGGGTAATATATACTTAATAATATTCTCAAATATATACTTACTCTAGATCCTAGAATCGTAGTTACTAGCACAAATTAGTTTCAAAATCTATAATTATTATTACTTTGTATCTCTCTATCTAGGTTGTGCCTCAATAAATACGACTTGCTATCATACCACAAATAGACACTCTTGTCAAGAGTAATAATGTCAATAAACAAAAAAATGGCTAAAATAAGCCATTTTTGTACTAAAAATATCCACAAACTAATTGATTACAGGGTCATTGTTATCAAGTGGGGATCCAATATTTTGGGTAGTACTACTTGTATCAATTGGACCAGTAGAGCCATAAACATCAACGGGTGGCACCTCTTCTGCAGGTTTATTTGGGTCTATACCTGTCAAACATATCTTAGACAAAGGCCTATAATAACTTTCAAAAACCCTACTCTCTTTGGTACCATCAGCCAAAATACGGGTATAAGTAAAAGAAGCTTCTGCTCCATTGAACTTTGGCTGACAAGTCGTCTTTCCTGGAGGTAGACCAGTGGTTTCTATATTTTGCAAACCTGTTGGTGCCGGTATCCACCTTGAAACTATTGGTAAAGAATATGATCCTTTTCTACCATCGCTAGTCCCCCAAAAATAAATATACAAATCAGAAGTCTTAGTATTCATTTCTACAGTTAGCAAAATATAATGTCCAGTATCATTGAGAAATCTAAAGTCAGGGTGAGGACCATAAATAGTGGCATCAGTCCCAGGGTTACCATTGGTCAAATCATTATAATAAGAAACAACCAAAGAATGATTTTGTCTTTCAGTAATCTTTAGTCCAGAATTCATAGCTCCCCTAAACATCGTTGTACCAACTTGACAAAGCCCACCAGCAACTTCTGGTAATTCCTGATCACCTTTTATGACTAATTCTGGATAATAACCATCTGCAATAGTAAAAGGCTCCAAAGTTTGTACTAAAGAAAAATTTTCATCAGGCTTAATAAGCAAACCATCTAATTTATCAAAGACAGCATGCTTTAAATTTTTGATACGATTAGAAGGACTTCCTGTAAATTTGGAATGACCAACACCAATTATCTCTGAGATACCCAAATCATTGACATCTTCTGTTTTTACTTTTGGTTCAGTTTGTTTGTTTATCAAATTTACATTTTTGATAATCCCCTCATCGTGCAAAGTTCTGGCCGTAAAAGCTTCATTGATAGCTTGCAAAGTAGCGTCTGTATCTACAGTAACTCCTGGCCTTGAGCCACTAAATTCGTTGACCTTA
>Ga0210044_10004486_pt1 | contig 19439 bp, 18 predicted proteins | sample CryGey13umfilter_2_FD_183959 | JGI IMG/M metagenome (GOLD analysis project Ga0210044, IMG submission 183959) | Groundwater microbial communities from aquifer in Utah, USA - Crystal Geyser 4/9/14 3 um filter (SPAdes) (version 2) | ecosystem: Environmental > Aquatic > Deep subsurface >... | reverse complement strand
ACCAGGGGACTTGATAATTGTCTTTATCTTTATCCATTAAAGGAATGGGAAAAATTAGCCGAAAAACTGGCCCGATTGCCGATTACCCGCTCTGACAGCCGGGCCTTTGTCCGTTTAATGCTGGCCGGGGCGATGGATGTGTCTTTAGATCGGTTGGGCAGGATTCTTGTGCCGGACTATTTAAAAGAATATGCCGGTTTAGACAAAAAGGTGGCGATTGCCGGATTATATAATCGGATTGAAATCTGGGATGAAAAGAAATGGAATGTTTACAAAAAAGAAACCAGTCAAGCGGCGGAAGCCATCGCGGAAAAAATGAACGAATTAGGAATCTGAAAATCGAAATGAGCGAGGAAATGAAAATTCATTTTCAATTTCCGAGCGAATGAGATTTCCTTAATGGCAATGCGCCATCAACCAGTTCTTAAAAACGAGGTCTTAGAATATCTCAAACCAACGCCCGGAGAAAATTTCATTGATTGCACCTTTGGATTCGGCGGCCATTCTTTCGCGATATTGGAAAAAATCAAGCCCGATGGCAAAGTGCTCGGAATTGAAGCGGATGAAAAAGAAATAGAAATTTTAGAGAAAGGCGGATTAAACGAGAGATTGGTTTTAGTCCGGGGAAATTTTTCCGATTTAAGGAAAATCGCGCAAGAGAATAATTTTTCGCCGGTTAATGGGATTTTGTTTGACCTGGGGTTTTCTTCTTGGCAGATAGAAGCCAGCGGCCGAGGGTTTTCTTTTCAAAAAGACGAACCCTTGGATATGCGGCTGGACACCTGGGCCTTAATGACGGCAAAACAAATAGTCAATTCTTGGCCGAAGGAAAAGTTGGCGGAAATTTTCAGAGAAAACGGAGAAGAAAGATACGCTCTTAGAATCGCTGATTTGATTTATCAATCCAGAAGAAGGAAAGAAATTGAAACCACCAGCCAGTTGGTTGAGATAATCAGAAAAGCGGTTCCGTTTGCCTACCAAAGAAGAAAAATCCCCCGAAGCGGCAAGCCCCAAGGGGGCAAGCATTTTGCCACCAAAACCTTTCAGGCGCTGCGGATAGCGGTCAACGACGAATTGGGCAATTTGGAAAAAGCGCTTCCTCAAGCGCTGGAGTTATTAGAGAAGGGCGGCCGTTTGGCGGTAATTTCTTTCCAGTCATTGGAGGACCGTTTGGCGAAAAATTTTTTAAGAGAAGAAAAAAGGAAAAATACTTTAAAAATATTAACCCCAAAGCCGGTTAGACCGTCATTGGAGGAAATAAGGGAAAATCCTCGCAGTCGGAGCGCTAAAATGAGGTCGGCCGTCAAAATTTAACATGTTCAATTGCCATAGCCGAAATTTAAATATCTTTTGCAAACCGAATCATAACCGCGGCCTGGTGGCTTTAAATTGGCTGATTGTTTTTTCTTCGGTCGGCCTAATTTTATTTTATCTGATTCAGACAAACAGTTTGGTGGATTATAGCTATAGAATCAGGGAGCAAAAAAAACTAATCAGCGAATTGGAAGAAAAGAATCATAGTTTAGAAATGGAAATTGTCCGCCGGCAATCGCCGTTTAGTTTAGAAGAAGCGATAAAGCCGTTGGGTTTAGTTGAGATGAAAGACGCTGTTTATTTAAGTTGGGAAAAGGAAGTCGCTGCTATTAAAAAATGATTTTTTATGAGGAACGACTGGCGGATATATCTCTTTTTTGTTTTTGTTTTTTTTATTGGGAGCGGGGTTTTAGCCCGTTTATTTTCTCTCCAGATATTGGATTATAACCATTATAGCGCCTTGGCGCAGGACCAGCATCAAATTTATCAGGAGATTTTTCCCCAAAGAGGAGAGATATTTATTCAGGATTTATCAATCAAAAAAAGAACCGGCCAGGACTACTATTATCCTTTGGCGGTTAATAAAGAGTTTTATCAGGTTTATCTTGTTCCTAAAAATATTCCCGAAGAAAACAGAGAGGCGCTGGCCGATAAATTATCTTTAATTCTTGATTTAGACAAAGATGTTATTTTACAAAGAATGAATAAGCCAGATGATCCTTACGAGCCCTTAAAGCATAAAGTTGAGAAAGAAATCACCGAGCAAATCAAGAACTTGGAGGATGAAGGGGTGGGAATTTCTTCCGAGATCTGGCGATATTATCCGAATGATAGTTTAGCCGGTCATATCACCGGATTTGTCGGAATGGACGATAACGGCAAGATTGGCCAATACGGCCTAGAAGGTTATTATGAAAACGAACTAAAGGGGAAAGACGGCTTTATTGCCGGAGAAAAGGACACCGCCGGATATTGGATTCCTTCTCTAGGGCAGGAGTTTAAACCGGCGGAAGACGGCGCCGATCTGGTTTTAACCATAGACCAGAACATCCAGTTTAGGGCGGAAAAAGAACTGAATGAATTGTTGGAGAAGTGGCAGGCGACCAGCGGCGATATCATCGCGATGAATCCCAAGACCGGGGCTATCCTGGCTATGGCTAGCCGCCCGGTTTTTAATCCGAACGAGTATAAGAAAGAAAAAAATACCGATGTATTTTTAAACCCTGGCATCCAAAAGGTCTATGAGTTAGGTTCTATTTTCAAACCGATTACCATGGCCATTGGTCTGGATACCGGCAAAGTCCGACCGGAGACAACCTATTACGACGAAGGCCGGATTCAGATAAAAGGCAGTTTTATCGGCAATGCTGACGGCAAGTCTTACGGCGAACAAACCATGATGCAGGTCTTGGAGAAATCAATCAATACCGGAGCGGTTTTTGTCCAGCAGACGGCGGGAGAAAGTGCTTTTCAGGATTATGTTCAAAAATTCGGTTTTGGTCAGCCAACAGGAGTGGATCTGGTCGGCGAAGTCGGAGGCGACATTTCCAATCTATTTAGCGGTCGAGAAATAAATTTAGCCACGATCTCATTTGGTCAGGGTATCGCCGTCACGCCGCTGGAAATGATTAACGCTATTGCCGCCGTTGCCAACGAAGGGAAATTAATGCGTCCGTATTTAGTTGAGAAAAAAATTTGGCCCGATGGCAAAAAAGAAGTCGTCCAACCAAAGGAAATCAGACGGGTAATTTCTTCCGAGACGGCAGGGAAACTGACCAAGATGCTCGTAAGCGTAGTCGATAATGGACATGCCAAATCAGCTAAGGTCTCTGGCTATAGCATTGCGGGAAAAACCGGCACAGCCCAGGTTCCCGACCCGGAAAAAGGCGGGTATTCGGAAGGCACCATTCATAGTTTTGTCGGGTTCGCGCCGGCCTTTAACCCTGAGTTTGTTATTTTGATAAAAATGGACCAGCCGCAAGGAATTCGTTTTGCCGAAAGTTCGGTCGTTCCGGTCTTCAAAAAATTAGCCAGTTATTTGTTTGGCTATTTGGAAATACCGCCGCAATAAGTTTAAGATATTACCAATCTTATGAAAAGAATTTTACAATATATTTTAAGGATATTTTCTAAAATTATTTTACGGAAATACAAGCCGGAAATCGTCGCGATTACCGGCAGTGTCGGAAAAACCAGCGCCAAAGAAGCAATTTATCAGGTTTTAGGAAAATATTTCCGGGTGCGGAGCAACAAGAGAAACTACAACAATGAAATCGGGGTGCCGCTGACTATTTTAGGCATTGAGGGCGGCGGTGGCTCTTTTTTGCTTTGGGCGAAGGTTTTTTTAAGGGCAATCAGGATAATTATTTCAGGCCGGGACTATCCCGAGATTTTAGTCCTGGAAATGGGCGTTGACCGGCCGGGCGACATGGCCTATTTGACCGGTTTTGTGCCGGTGGACGCGGCGGTGATTACCGCTATCGGCGAATTTCCCACCCATTTGGAATTTTTTCCCGAAAAAGATGAATTGATCGGAGAAAAATCAATTTTAGCCAAGTCGGTCGTCAAAGAAGGCCTGGTTGTTTTAAATTACGACGATATCAGCGTCAGAATGATGGCTGACGGGCTTCCCGAAGGGATAAAAACAATAACTTATGGATTTGGCGAAGGAGCCAGTATCCAAATATCCAATTACAATTTTTACTTGTCTGATTTGGACAAAGGTGATTACGGCGCCACTTTCAAACTTGAGTACGAGGGAAGTATCGTGCCTTTCAGGGTTGAAAAGATGATAGGAAAACAACAGGTTTTTGCCGTGGCGGCGGCGGCAGGAGTAGGGATGGGTTTTGGACTTAATTTAGTTGAAATTTCCAACGCTTTTAAGAAAATGTTTAATTTGCCCGGCCGAACCAATTTAATTAAGGGAATAAAAAAGAGTTGGGTTATTGACGATACTTATAACGCTTCTCCCTTGGCAACCATCGCTGCTTTGGGAATTTTGGAAGAAATCTATTTGACGGCGGACAAGCCAGCCGCGAGAAAAATTGCGGTTTTGGGCGATATGCTGGAGCTGGGCAAAGACATGGAAGTCGCGCACCGTCAGGTCGGCCAGAAAGCCGCCGGCGTTGCCAGCTTGATTTTTACCGTTGGCGGCAGAGCGCGCTTTATCGCCGACGAAGCGATAAAAAGCGGTTTTAACAAAGAAAATGTTTTTGAATTTGATGAACCGTCAGCGGCGGCTTTGAAATTACAGGAAGAATTAAAGCCGGAGGATATTGTCTTAATCAAGGGGTCGCGCTCAATACATATGGAAAAGGCGGTCAAAGAAATTATGGCTGAACCGGGGAAAGCTGATGAATTACTGGTTAAAAACGGCTTTTAGTGGACAGAACCGCAGAATTGTGTTTAAAATATAAATAGAGAGCGCTTTCGGCCCCATCGTCTAGCGGTTAGGACGCCAGGTTCTCAGCCTGGTAACCGGGGTTCGATTCCCCGTGGGGCTACTGGAAAGGGGGTGAGAATAATGAAAGAAAAATTGATTGGCAAAATTACTCACTACTTCACCAATATCGGAGTGGCGGTAGTTGAGATTACGGCCGCCGGCCTAAAAGCGGGCGACAAAATTCATATCAAGGGCGCGACGAACGATTTTGAGCAGGCAGTCGATTCAATGCAGGTTGAGCATGAAAACGTTGACAAAGCCAAAAAGGGAGAATCAGTCGGACTGAAAGTTGAGCAACCCGTCCGTGAAGGCGACGAAGTTTTTAAAATTGAATAAAAGGGTCTCTACCCAAAAGAGATATGGTTTATGAAAAGAAAAAAGCCAGGGCCTTGGCACTTTTGTCGGGTGGCTTGGATTCTATTTTAGCAATCAGAATTTTACAAGTTCAGGGAATTAAAATAACTGGCTTGACTTTTGTCAGTTATTTTTTTAATTCAAAAGCGGCCGAAAAAGCGGCTAAAGGACTAAAAATTAAATTAAAAATTACGGATTTTTCAGACGAGCACTTGGGAATTGTCAAAAGACCTTGTTATGGATACGGCCGAGCGGTTAATCCGTGCATTGATTGCCACCTTTTAATGCTTAAAAAAGCCGGAGAGATAATGGCCAAAGACGGCTACGACTTTGTCGCCACCGGTGAAGTTTTGGGCGAACGACCAATGTCACAAAACAAGTCGGCGCTTCAGTTGATTGAAAAAGAGTCCGGTCTAAAAGGATATTTATTAAGGCCGTTATCGGCTAAACTGCTCGAGCCGACCGTAGTTGAAAAAAGCGGCTTGGTTGACCGAGAAAAACTTTTGGATATTTCCGGCCGCAGCCGAAAAAGGCAAATGGAATTAGCCCGAGAATGGGGGATTAGGGATTATCCGACGCCGGCCGGCGGTTGCCTTTTGACTGATATCCAATTTGGCGGACGATTTAAGGATATGGCGGGAAAATGGTCGGACTTTGGCGGTAATGACGCCCGGCTATTAAAATTCGGCCGACATTTTTGGGAGAAAGATGATTTAATCGTCGTCGGGAGAAATAAAGAGGAAAACGAAGAAATTAAAAAACTTTCCTTCAAAGACGATGTTTTAATAGAGCCAAAGGAATTTCCCGGCCCGACAATTTTAGTCAGGGGGAAAAATAAGATTTCGGAAAAAAGTTTGCTCAAGGCGAAAGAACTAATGTTTAAATATTCGCCGAAAGCGAGAATAAAGTAATGCCTTATTTTTCGTACGCTCAAATACACCTCGGACCGATTACCCTTTATACCTGGGGATTATTTATTGGCCTGGCGTTTCTGGCCGGCTACGGGTATTTTTTTAAAGAAGCCAAAAAGCAGGGAATGGAAGAGAATAAAATTTTGGGACTGGCTTTGACGCTTTTTTTTGGCGCCATTATCGGCTCGCGGCTAGGATATGTCGCGCAATTTCCGGCGCGGTATTTTTCCAGCCCCGGCGAGATTTTTGAATTTACCGCCGGCGGACTGACATTTTACGGCGGGCTTTTAGGAGCCGTAATTTTCGGCTGGCTGTATCTAAGGAGAAGTAAACCCCAAGGGAGCAAGCCCCAAGGGGGCAAGTTAGACCTTTTAAAAACCGCCGATCTGCTGGCGCCGGCCGCCGCCATCGGGATTTTTATCGGTCGCATCGGTTGTTTTCTGATTAACGACCATCAGGGCGCGCCGGCCAATCTGCCCTGGGCAATCCGTTGGCTAGACGGAATCTCCCGCCATCCGGTGGCGTTGTATTTGTCTTTGAACGGGCTAATGCTGTTTCTGATTCTTCTATTTTTGAAATCAAGACTGAAAAGACCGGGCCATTTAGCTTTTATCTTTCTGACTTATTACGCCGCCAGCCGGTTTTTGCTTGATTTTACCCGCGCCAGCGGCACAGCCCTGTCCGACCCGCATTATTTGAATTTGACCTTCAGCCAGTGGGCGAGTTTAGCTATTTTAATTGCTATCCTATTTCATCTTAAAAAAAGAAGGCAGGTTTAGTCCTGCCAAAGGCGGGTAGGCGTTTAGTAGGCGGAGCTGACAAAAAAATCGCTAAGCAAGCGGTTTTTTAGTATAATAGGATGTAGGCAGAAAGAAGGGTTTAAAATGGAAATTAAAACATCAAAATTTGTCAAAGGCATTATTGGAACAGACAAGATATTAGAAGACGGGAAACCGCAAATAGTCTTTATCGGCAGGTCTAATGTCGGCAAGTCAAGCGTTATCAATTCACTGGCTAAGAGAAACAATCTAGTAAAGTCAGGGTCTAGGCCTGGAAAAACCCAACAGATTAATTTCTTTTTAATTAACGAAAAAGTATATTTTGTTGATCTGCCCGGTTATGGTTTTATTACCGCGTCTCTTGAACGAAAAGAGAAAATTAGGAAAATGATTCTTTGGTATCTGTTTTATTCTGAAGTTAAATTTAAAAAAGTAGTCCTGATTATTGATGCTTTGACTGGGCCGAGCGAATTTGATAAAGAAATATTGGGCTTATTGAATAAAAACGAATACCCAATTATCTTAGTAGCCAATAAAATTGACAAATTGAAAAAAAATAAACTAACTGGCCGGTTAAAAGTTCTTCAAGAAGAAACTGGCCATAATGAAATTATTCTTTATTCAGCTAAAACTAAAAAGGGCCGAGATGAACTTTTGGCCAAAATTTTTATTGGTAGGTAGGGTTCCGATAGAAACCGCTTAACCACGAGGCGGTTTTTTGTTTTCAACAGAGCGGGGTTTTGGGGTTTGTCTGTTTCTGTTATAATAAAAAGATGGACAAGAAATGGCACAGTTTGCCGGCGACAGAGGTATTTAGGGAATTGGATTCCGGCGTTGACGGAATCAGCCAAAAAGCCGCCGATGAGCGGCTGAAAAAATTTGGCCCGAACCGGATTCCCGAGGACAGGCCGGCCTCAAAAGCAAGGATATTTTTAGAGCAACTCAAAAGTCCCCTGGTTTATGTTTTAGTCATTGCCGGCGGGATAACTCTTTTTCTCGGAGAATATTCCGATACAGTTATTATTTTCGGCGCCGTTGTTTTGAATACTATTGTCGGCTATTTTCAGGACGCCAAAGCCAACCGCGCTTTAAGCAAATTAAAAAAGGTTTTGCAGGCGAAAATAATTGTTTTTCGGAATGGCAATAAAAAAGAAGTTTTACAGAGCGAGGTTGTCCCGGGCGACGCCGTTTTTTTGCGAACAGGAGGAAAGGTTCCGGCTGACGGCCGGATTATTGAGGCGCACAACTTGAAAATTAACGAGTCGTCTTTAACTGGGGAATGGCTGGCTTCTGACAAAAAAACCAAGATACTGCCTGAGGAAACGGCTTTAGCGGACAGGGACAACATCGCTTTTATGGGAACGGCGGTGGAAAGCGGCTGGGGCAAGGCCGTCGTTTTTAATACCGGCGCCAAAACGGAAATCGGACGGCTGGCCGAAACCATTAAAAAGGCAGAAGAAAGAAAGACGCCGCACCAGAGAAAACTGTCTCGTTTCAGCCAGATTATCGGGTTAGTTATTGTTATTATCTCATCGGCGATTTTTATACAAGGGATGCTGACTGGAGAAAGATTTATTGAAATATTTGCCACCTCCATCGCTATCGCGGTGGCGGCGATTCCGGAGGGCTTGCCAATGGCGATGACAGTGATTTTAGCGCTGGGCATGCAAAGGATTCTAAAAAAGAAAGGGCTGGTCAGAAAATTGGCTTCGGCCGAGACATTAGGAAGCGCTTCAGTGATTTTAACCGACAAAACCGGCACGCTGACTGAAGCCAAAATGGAAGTCGCCGGCGTCTATGCCGGCGGCAAAGAACTGCTTAGCAACGGTTCCGGCTTTGCCAAAAAGATTGACCGAAAGAGCAACGAGTCGTATGTCAGGGCGCTTAGAATCGCGACTATGTGCAGCGAGGCCTTTATTGAAAATCTGGACGAACCGGCTAAAAGACGGATTATTCGCGGCCGGCCGACCGAAAAAGCGCTTCTTTTGGCCGGCGTTCAGGCCGGGTTTTCCCCCAAAGAATTATCAAAGGAAGAGCCACTCTTAGACCAGCTGCTTTTTGATCCGACTTATAAGTACTCAATGAGTTTGCGCCGGGCAAAAGGCCTGCCCGACGGTTCGCCCCGATTCGGCGAAACGGGCAAGGCGGGCGAGAATGTTTTGTACGTTCTCGGCTTGCCAGAAATCATTTTATCCGCCTCAACGCGCGTTGACAATGATGGCGACTGCCGCAAGTTGCTTTTGGCCGATTACCAAGAAATTAAAGATAAAATAGACGAGGTGACCGGCGACGGATTAAGAGCGATTGCGGTTGGGTATAAAATTGTTCGGGGGGACAAAATTACTCAAGGAGGAAGCAACGGAAAATTGAGCGGCTTGGTTTTTGTCGGGTTTTTCTCCATACACGACCCGATTAGAAACGGGGCAAAAGAAATGATTGACACTTGCCGTCGGGCGGGAATGAGGCTGATTATCGTTACCGGCGACCATAAATTAACCGCTAAAGCGGTGGCTTCAAAACTTGGGTTCAAAACCGAAAAAAACAATATCTTAGAAGGGAAGGACTTGGAGAATATGACCGAAGAAGAATTTAACCGGAAGTTGGAAGATATTGAGGTTTTCGCCCGGGTGGAACCGGCGCAAAAATTAAAGATAGTCCAGGCCTGGCAAAGGAAAGGAGAGGTGGTTGCTATGACCGGCGATGGCATCAACGACGCTCCGGCCATAAAACAGGCCGATATCGGCGTGGCGCTCGGCTCGGGCACCGATGTGGCCAAGGAAGTTTCCGATTTGGTCCTTCTAACCGATAATTTTAAAGTCATCGTGGCGGCGGTGGAAGCCGGCCGGACGATTATTGATAATATCAGAAAAGTTATCGTTTATCTTCTTTCAGACAGTTTTACCGAGGTTATTTTAGTTAGCGCCAGTTTGTTTTTTGGCTGGCCGCTGCCGATTTTGGCCGGCCAGATTTTGTGGGTCAATCTGATAGAGGACGGGCCGATGAGTATTTCTTTAGGTTTTGAGAAAAAAGAAAAAGACATTATGAAGCAAAAACCAAAGGATTACTCTTCCTCGCTCTTTACCGGAGAGATGAGGGTCTTGATTTTTATTATCGGCATTATCACCGATTTATTTTTGCTCGGGCTGTTTTTCTGGTTGTTAAAGTATTCCGGCTATGGCATCGCTCATATCCGGACGGTAGTTTTTGCCGGCCTGACAATTGATTCTCTTTTCTATATTTTTTCCTGCAAAAGTTTAAGAAGAAGCGTCTGGCAAATAAAATTCTTTTCCAATAAATTTTTGCTGGCTTTTTGGGTCCTGGGCGCCGGGATGCTTTTACTGGCGATTTATCTACCTTTTCTGCGGGAAATCTTGAAGACCGCGCCGCTTACTTTGTTTGATTGGCAATTAGTTTTAGGGCTTGGATTTGCTCATATTTTTCTTATTGAACTGACTAAATATTATTTTATTACGCGGTCAGCCGCTAAATACTATTCTATATGATAACGCATATTTTTGTTTTTGTTCTCTCGTTTTCTATTTTAATTTATTCCAGCAAGTGGTTGGTCAAGTCGTTGGCGAGGGTTGCTCGCCTGTTGGGCTGGAAAGAATTTGTCGTGGCGTTTTTCACTATGGCTTTGGCTAGTTCAATTCCAAACTTATCGGTTGGAATCAGTTCAGCTCTGCATAATATTCCCTCTTTGGCTTTTGGCGAAATTGTCGGAAACAATATTATTGATTTGACTCTGGCGGTGGCGCTGGCGGTAGTTATTTCAAAAAGGGGCTTAAGATTGCCCAGCCAGACGGTCCAAACCAGCGGGCTTTTTACCATTTTTGTGGCGGTTTTGCCGCCACTGATGGCTTTTGACGGCGGGATTGGCCGGGGCGACGGAACGATACTGATTTTGGTTTTTCTTATTTATATTTTTTGGCTTTTTAGCAAAAAGGACCGCTTTAGCAAAATTTATAACCGCGGCGCCAAGAAATTTCGGCTGAAAAAGTTTTTCAAAAATCTTTTCATCATGCTAGCGGCGGTTTTCCTGCTAATAGCGGCGGCGGAAGGCATTGTCCGGTCGGCGACATATTTTTCGGAATCGCTGAATGTTCCACTGGTTCTGATCGGAGTTTTGGTCGTTGGGATGGGCAATGCCCTGCCAGAAATTTTTTTCAGCGTTCAGGCGGCCAGAAAAGGCGAGGACTGGGTGGTTATCGGCGACTTAATGGGTTCGGTCATTATCACTGCCACTTTGGTCCTGGGACTAGTGGCTCTAATCCGACCGATAATGATTGACAATATCGCTCCCTTTGCCGTTGCCCGTTTGTTTTTGGTTGTTTCAGCCGTCTTTTTCCTGCTTTTTCTACGGACAGAGAAAAAAATCACCAAGAAAGAAGCTGTCTTTTTATTTTTGCTTTTTGCCGCTTTTGTCGCGGCAGAAATTATATTTCTATAATTAAGAGGTGAGATTGAATGCCGCCGCCGCCGGGCGTTGCTTTTTTGCGCGGTTTCGGCTAAGATTGATTTATGGAGTACGTGATTCTTTTAATGCTGGTTATTTTGGTCGTTGGTCTGGGGCTGCTCTTTTTTTTATTACTCCGCCGGAAACCGGAAGCCAAGGACAACCAACCGCTTTTGATGCTCCAGCAGCAGCTGAATCAACTAAGCCAAGTTTTAGATAGTAAGTTGTCGGAATCAACCAAGGCGATTCAATCGCAATTCGGAGAAAGTTTTAAGATTATCAGAAACGTGACAGAGAAGTTAACGCGGCTTGATGAAACCAATAAACAGGTGGTGGGGTTCGCCGACCAACTTAAAAATCTTCAGGATATTTTGAAAAATCCCAAACAACGTGGCATTTTGGGGGAATACTATTTAGAAACAGTCCTAAAAAATGTCTTGCCGCCCGGTTCTTATAAAATGCAGTACTCCTTCAAGGACGGAACCATAGTTGACGCGGCGGTTTTTATTGATAAACAGATTATCCCGATTGATTCAAAGTTTAGTTTGGAAAACTATAACAGGATCTTGGACAGCCGGAGCCCGGAAGAGAAAAAAAAATACGAATCTGCTTTTGTCAACGACCTGAAGTTTAGAATTGATGAAACCTCAAAATACGTCAAACCAGAGGAGAAGACAATGGATTTCGCTTTTATGTTTATTCCTTCCGAGGCGGTTTATTACGACCTGTTGATTAATAAAGTGGGAGCGGTGACAGATGACGCTAACAATCTGGTTTCTTACGCAGTTAAAAAAAAGGTAATAATTGTTTCTCCGACTTCTTTTCTCGCTTATTTACAGACCGTTTTACAGGGGCTGAGAAGACAGAAGATTTCGGAACAGGCCATGGGGATAATAAAAGAGGTAGAAAGATTAGGGAAGCATATGGGAACGTATAGCCAGCAGATGAAAAAATTGGGAAGCCACTTGACAACGACGGTAAATAGTTATAACAAAGCAAGTAAGGAACTTAAAAAAGTTGATAAAGACGTAGTTAAAATCACCGAGGGAAAACCGCAGATAAAAATAGAGGAAGTGGAAAAACCATTATTAGAAGAATAAATTAAATAAAACTATGTTCGCAGTCATAAAAACAGGCGGAAAACAGTATCTGGTTTCCGCCGGAGACAAAATCAAAGTGGAAAAGTTGGACGCCGCCGAAGGCAAGGATGTTGTCTTTGACGAAGTTTTGCTCGTTGCCGGCGACAAAACCACGGAGATTGGAACGCCACTGGTCAAGGGCGCCAAAGTTAAGGGCAAAATCATCAAACAAGGACGGGCTAAAAAAGTGATTATCTTTAGGTATAAGCCCAAGAAAAGACAGCAAAAGAAAAAAGGGCACCGGCAGCCCTTTAGCGAAGTTGAAATAACGGAGATCTTACTTTCGGCTCAGAAGAGCGTTGGTTAGAGTGTTTTCATCAATATATTCTAAGTCGGAACCGACCGACAAGCCGCGTCCCAAGCGGCTGGTTTTGATTTTGAACGGCCTTAACAGCCGTTCAATGTAAAGAGTGGTGGTATCGCCTTCGGTGGTTGGACTTAAAGCGAAGATGACTTCGGCAATTTTAGGTTCGGCGACTTTAAGCCGTTCAATTAATTCTTTGATTTTCAGTTTTTCCGGCCCGGCGCCATTGCCCGGAGAAATCAATCCGCCCAAGACATGATAAAGGCCGTGATAATATCCGGTTTTTTCAAGAGGAATGATATTTAAAACATTTTCTACCAAACAGACGGTCTGTCGGTCTCTTTTGAGGTCTTGACAGATAGGGCAGAAATTCTGGTCCTTTTCTGTTAAATTAAAACATTGCTGACAGAGTTGGGTCTCGCTTTTGAGCGTTTTAATGACGGAGGAAAGGTTGTCCAGTTCGCTTTGGTCGCGATTCAAGAGATGCAAAACCAGCCGGGTGGCGGCGCGCGGGCCGATTTCGGGCAGTTTGGATAATTCGCTGATTAATTTTTTGATTGATGACGGAAACATGAGCTAATAAAGCTGACTTTCTACTCTTCAAAATGTCTCTCTAAATTTCTAAAACTGGCTTGGCTTTCGTTAAAATATAGTTCAACTTTGCCGGTTGGACCATTGCGATGTTTGGCGATATAAATATCGGCGATATTTTTGCGGTCGGTATTGGGTCTGTCTTTGTCTTCGCGGTAGATAAAAAGGACGACGTCGCTGTCTTGCTCCAGCCCGCCGCTTTCGCGCAGGTCGGAAAGCTTCGGAATGGCGGGAGAGCGGGATTCAACGGCGCGGGAGAGTTGCGACAAGGCCAAAACCGGGACATTAATTTCGCGCGCCAGTCCCTTTAAGCTGCGCGAGATTTCCGACATTTGCTGGACGGGCGAGCTGAAATAATTGCTGGGTTGGACCAACTGAAGATAATCAATAATAATTAGCGATAAATCCCGGTCGACTTTAAACCGGCGCGCCATCGTTCTCATCTGAAGAATGGTCGGGGAAGGGGTGTCGTCGATAAAAATCGGGGCGGAGGACAACTCGTCTAACGCCCGCTGGATTTTTTCAAAATCGTTGTTTGGTCCATCGCCGGACAGCCGGCCAGTCCTCATTTTCCAGGAATCAATGCCGGCCTGGGCGCAGATGAGGCGGTCAACCAACTGCTCTTTGGACATTTCTATGCTGAAAATCGCTACTGGCAGTTTTTCTTTGGCCGAGACATGACGGACGATATCAAGCGCCAGCGAGGTTTTACCCAGAGATGGCCGGGCGCCCAGAAGAATCAGGTCTGATTTTTGAAATCCGGAAAGGATATTGTCCAAATCGGCAAAGCCGGTGGGGACGCCCCGAGTGGATTCCTCGCCGCGATGGAGTCTATCTATTCTTTCAAAGGCGTCAGCCAAGGTGTCTTTGACTTGGATAAATTTTTGGCCGAGCGTTTTTTGCGAGACGGAAAAAATTTTCTGTTCGGCGGCGTCAATCAGGTCTTCAACATTGTCCGGTTCCTGAAAACTAAGCTGGTTGATTTCTTCGGAAATTACGATGAGATCGCGAAGAGATTTTTTGTTTTTAACAATCTTGGCGTAGTGAACAATATGGCCGGCGGTCGGGACGGAATTAACCAATTCACTCAAATAGCCGGCGCCGCCAATTTTTTTGAGCTTCTTTTTTTCTTCCAATCGGTTAGTCAAACTCAATAAATCAATCGGTTCGGTTTTTTCATACAACTCCAGCATAACCTGATAGATGTCGGCGTGGATGCCGCGGTAAAAATCTTCCGGCTTCAAAAAGTCCACAATTTTTATAATTGCTTCCTTGTCCAGCATCAGTGAGCCGAGCACCGATTGTTCGGCTTCAATATTTTGCGGCGGCAGGCGCCCTTCGATTTTTTTGACAATTTCTTTGTCCATACAAAAAAGAGGATTTCACCTCCATTATATGTTTAAACAAAAATATTTCAAAGAGTGGAAATTGTGGCTATCTTGGGGATAGTTTCGGTCCTTGGGCGGTGTCTTCTATTTGATATCCTTGCCGTTCAATTTCTTTTCTGATTTCATCGGCTTCTGACCAGTTTTCTTTTCTTCTGGCTTTTTCTCTTTTTTCAGCTAGGTCTTTGAGCCACTGGGGAATTTCAATCTTTTCTAATTTATCCAATCCAAGCCCTAGGACCTCGTCAAAATCTAAAAGAGTCGCTAGTTTATCCTGATTATTCAAATCGGATTTCAAAAGATTTTGGGCGACCGCCAGCGCCTGGGGCAGATTGAAGTCGTCGGATATTTTGGCAATAAAGTCATTTTGCCATTTCTGATCTATTTGGCCGGCCTCATCTCCGAGTTCTTTAACTTGAGAAATTAACCGAGCAAAGCCGTTTTGGGCCGCCGTCATTATTTCCCAGGTGAAATTCTGCTTAGAGCGGTAATGGGCCTGTAAAAAAAGATAGCGGAGCGCCAAATGAGAAAATCCTTTGGCTTTGACTTCCGCCAGCGTATAGCCGGCGCCGGCCGACTTGGACATTTTTTTATTGTTGGCCAGCAGATGCTCGTTATGAAGCCAGTAGTTGACAAATTTGACGCCGTTGGCGGCTTCGGACTGAGCGATTTCATTGGTATGGTGAACGGGGATATGTTCTCTGCCGCCCATGTGGATATCAATGGTTTCGCCCAAGAATTTCTTGCTCATGACCGAACACTCAATGTGCCAGCCGGGAAAGCCCTCGCCGTTTTTAACCAAGGATGATTGGAAAGGGGATGGCCAATACTGCAAAGCGTTTTGGTGCTGGCCGGCTTTGAAAAACCAAAGAGCAAAATCAGCCGGATGTTTCTTTTGCTGGTCGTCAATTTTTCCTTTGCCGCCGCCTTTGATTTGCTCTTCTATTTTTTGACCGGAGAGCCGGGTGTAATTTTTGGCTTTGGAAACATCGAAATAGACAGCCAAGTCGGTAGGGTAGGCATAACCTTTATCTGATAAAGTTTGGATCATGTCAATCATTTCCCGGACACATTCGGTTGCTCTTGGTTTGGCAGTCGGTTCCAGCATATTTAAGTCCTTGGCATCCTGCTCGTAAATTGCGATGTATTTGTTGGCGATTTCTTGAGGGGACAGATTTTCTTTCCGGGCGGCCTGTTCAATTTTATCTTCGCCGGCATCGGCGTCGCCCAAGTTATCGCCAGTCAGGTGTCCGACATCGGTGTAGTTTCGGACCGATTTGACTTCGTAGCCGAGATAACGGAGAGTTCGGACAACAGTGTCAGCGCAAAACAGTCCGCGCAGATTGCCAATATGCTGAGTCCAGTAAACCGTCGGGCCGCAGTAATACAAACTAACCTTGCCTTTTTTAAGCGGTTTGAAAATTTCTTTTCGGCGGACGAGAGTATTGTAGAGTTTTAGAGCCATTTTTCTTTTTGGAAAAAATAATCATTGCTACGGCGACAATAATCATATTCAATTTTACCATCTCGGCTATAGTTTGACAACTTTTAAAAAAGTGATAGAATGGAAATATCAAACTAACAGCAAAATGGCTAAAAAGCAAAAGATTAAATATATTTCCGAGTGTTCTGAAGCGGAGGGACCGAAAGAAAAAAAAACAGGGGGACTTAGGCGAAAACTAAAAGAGTGCCAAAAAGAAAGGAGGGAGTATTTGACCCAAACGCAAAAAGCGGTGGCTGATTTGATTAATTACCGAAAACGGCAAGAGCTGGCTTCGGAGGAGTGGCGGAAATACGGCCAGCGGGAATTGTTGGAGAATTTATTGCCGGTCATAGACGCTTTAAGCGCTGGAGCGGGGAAAGACGCAGGTTTGAAAAAAATCAAGGAACAGTTGGAAAAAGTTTTAATTAGAAACGGACTGAAAGAAATTGCAGTGCTCGGAGAGAAATTCAACCCGGAATTTCACGAAGCGGTTGATATGGCGGAAGCGAAAGAAGCAAGCTGGACAATCATCGCGGAAATCCAAAAAGGATATCTTTTACATAACAAAGTCTTGAGGCCAAGCAAGGTCCGGGTGGCGAAGTGAATTTATAATTTATGGGCCGGCAGACAAATTTTCCGAGGGTCGTTTGAGACAGTAGGGAAATCATCTGTTGGCGGAAGAATTATGCCTATCAAGTGGCAACCTTTCAAAGGAATAGAGAGGCCGTCCCGTCTACCCGATATTTTTGAGGAAGACGAGTGGATGCCTTTTATTCCGGCTTTTCGGAAAGACGAACCGGCGGTTGATATTTACCAGGATAAGAACAATCTCTACGTGGAATTGCCTTTGATCGGGATAAAGCCGAAAGATGTCCGGATTTCCATTGAAAACAATATTTTAAACGTTTCTGGCGAAAGCCAGGAGAAAAAAGAAATCAAAAGCGAGGATTATTTAAGAAAGGAAATCCGGCGGGGCAGTTTTCGGAAAGTGGTTAAATTGCCAATAGATGTCCGAAGCGGCAAAGCCAGCGCCGAGACGACCGAGGGAATACTGAAAATCACTATTCCTAAATCAAGTCGAGGGGCCAGCAAAGCGACTAAAGTTCCGATTAAGATTAAGTAAGTATTTTTCTAAATTTTTGATTTAGCTAAAAATAGTCATTCTGAGAGCGGAGTCCGAAGGATCTAATCGGAACAGATTCTTCGCTTCGCTCAGAATGACATCGATGATATATGAGTAAAATTATTGGCATTGACTTGGGAACATCCAATTCGGCGGCGGCCGTTTTTGAAGCCGGCAAGCCGACGATTATCCCGTCTTCGGAAGGAACGGTGGTGGGCGGAGGCAAGGCCTTTCCGTCTTATGTCGCTTTTGACAAAGACGGCAACTTGCTGGTGGGCGAAGCCGCCCGGCGGCAGGCGATTGCCAATCCGGAAAACACCGTCAGCGCTTTCAAGCGCAAAATGGGCAAAAAAGAAACCTACCAGCTGGGCGGCAAAGAATATACTCCTCAGCAGTTGTCGGCCTTTATCTTGCAGAAAATAAAGAAGGATGCCGAGGTTTTTTTGGGCGGTCCGGTGTCCAAAGCGGTCATCACCGTTCCGGCCTATTTCAACGATGCCCAGAGACAAGCGACCAAGGACGCCGGCGCCATCGCCGGACTGGAGGTTGTTCGCATCGTCAACGAGCCGACCGCGGCCTCGCTGGCTTATGGCATAGACAAGAGCGGCCAAGAAGAAAAAATTCTGGTTTTTGATTTGGGCGGCGGCACGCTGGATGTGACGATTATGGATTTTGGCGAAGGGGTTTTTGAGGTCAAATCCACTTCAGGCGACACCGAACTGGGCGGCACCGACATGGACGAAAATCTGGTTAATTATGTCGCCGGCGAATTTAAAAAAGAAAATGGCCTTGATTTAAAAAATGATAAAACCGCTCTCCAGCGGCTCAAGGACGCGGTGGAAAGGGCCAAGATAGAATTGTCTTCCACCTTAGAGACGGAAATTAACCTGCCTTTTGTCAGCGCCGACAATAACGGTCCGAAGCATTTAACCATGAAAATCACCCGGGCGAAGCTGGAAGAACTGGTTAAGCCGATTATTGACCGATGTAAAACGCCGATGGAACAGGCGTTCAAGGACGCCAAACTGACTTCCAACGATATTACCAAAGTCATAATGGTCGGCGGGCCGACTAGAATGCCGATTGTCCAGAAGTTTGTAGAGGATTATGTTGGCAAGAAAATTGAGGGGGGAGTTAATCCGATGGAATGCGTGGCGGTCGGGGCGGCCATTCAGGGCGCGATTATCTCGGGAGAAACCAAAGATGTCCTGCTCTTGGACGTGACGCCGTTGACGCTCGGCATTGAAACGCTGGGCGGGGTAATGACGCCTTTGATTGAAAGAAATACGACTATCCCGACCTCTAAAAGCCAAGTGTTTTCCACGGCGGCTGACAACCAGCCGGCGGTGGATATTCATGTTCTTCAGGGAGAGCGGCCAATGGCGGCTAACAACCGGACGCTGGGGAGGTTTATTTTAGACGGCATCCCGCCGGCGCCCCGGGGCGTGCCCCAGATTGAAGTCGCTTTTGACATTGACGCCAACGGCATTTTAAATGTCGGCGCCAAAGACAAAGGGACGGGCAAGGAGCAGAAAATCACCATTACCGATTCGTCGGCGCTATCCAAGGAAGAGGTTGAAAAAATGAAAAAAGAAGCCGAAGCCCACGCCGCCGAGGACCGACAGAGAAAAGAGCTGATTGAGGTCAGAAACCAGGCCGACACGTTGATTTTTTCCACCGAAAAAGCGCTCAAAGAAGCCGGCGGCAAAGTCAAACCGGAAGATAAAAAGGAAGTGGAAGAAAAAATTGAGGCGCTCAAAAAAGCCAAGAACGGCAACGAAATGGAGCCGCTCAAGCGCGCAATTGACGAGCTCTCCCGGGTAATCCAAAAAATCGGCGCCCAACTGTACCAAAAAGTGGAAGAAGAAAAGAAAGAGCAGTCCGAACCGGAAATAAAAGCGGGTCCCGCCGAACGGGGTAAAGAAGAAAAACCAGTAGAAGGCGAATACGAAGAAGTCAAAGAAGAGAAGAAATAATAAAGAAAGATTAGAGAGTAAATAAAGCCGCCTTAGAGCGGCTTTATTATTTCTATGCATAAGTTCACATACATATTGGACTCTTTAGGGGTCTAAGTATGTATGCAGATTCATTGTAAATACGCTGGCGTTAAAGGCTTTATCAATCTGTATGAATATGCGTTAAGATATTCATATATGAT
>Ga0210044_10004484_pt1 | contig 19446 bp, 13 predicted proteins | sample CryGey13umfilter_2_FD_183959 | JGI IMG/M metagenome (GOLD analysis project Ga0210044, IMG submission 183959) | Groundwater microbial communities from aquifer in Utah, USA - Crystal Geyser 4/9/14 3 um filter (SPAdes) (version 2) | ecosystem: Environmental > Aquatic > Deep subsurface >... | reverse complement strand
GTATGGCTTTACAGAAAGGACATGAAAATGTAGAAGAAATTTACGCAATGGCGGCATAATTGTTGAAACGGGATTCCACCTTAAAAACGCCGCCAACCTGTCCAACAAAGTAGGACCACCTCTGTTCGGCGGCATGGGTTCCAGCGTAATGACATCATATATTGTATTTGTACGCCGGATATAAGCGCGGCCATCCATAATGGTTTTATGGACAATTGGATCGTCCAGAACGCCTTCATTCATCGTAAAAAGATCGGCCATGCTAAAAACCTTTGCATTCAGATCAACAATATCAAGGGATTGAGGCTTTTCCCTGCGTACGGCATTGGCCGTCTGTCCCGTGCCAAAAGCAATGACGAGTGCTTTTTGGGGGTCAGGGTGCAGAAGCATCGGCATATGCCCCATCCATGGCATATAATGGGTGGGGATAAGATCGCCTTCCAGTCCGTCCAATTGTAGCGTGGCGATAAAACCGTTAATCACCAGCATCTTGAAACCGCTTTCGGCTTCGACAACGGAAATCGTGGCATCCGGCCCCTCATAGGTACGAAGGATTTTGGCAAGTTTAAGATTTCCGGTCAATGCGCTTGATTGTACCCGTGTTTTTCCAACACCGGATTCAAGAAAAACGGCGACGATTAAGGCCATGATTCCCAGAGAGGCAAGAACGATGCGTTTGTTTGCTGGCGCTAGAAAAAGCCCTGTTCCGGCGACAAGAAGCCCGGCAAGCCATGCTGTCTTTGCAAAGCCAATCGCAGGAAGCAAAAGCCAGCCGGCGCAAAGGGAGCCGAGAATGGCCGATAAAGCGTTAAAGCCATATAATATACCCCATTTGCGCGGATTATGTTGCTCGTCCAGCAGCCATGGCAGGGCAATGCCAAGCAGAAAAACCGGCGCGCCAATTACATAAAATGTCATAAAAAACCATTTTGTAAACAGCAGGAAAGGCGTGGGCGTAAACTGGTAGGCAATCAGATCAAAGCGCTCAATTACCGGGGTCATGGCAAGGGTCAAAATCCCTGCCCATGCGAGAAGTACACCAAGCGGTGCTTTGTTCTTTTTTAGAAGTGGTACAAACCGGGCGGCCAGACCCAGCGAGAGAAGAACGCAGGCCAGCATGATGGCAAAGGCATCTGTGGTGCTTCTAAAAGCCGATGTCAAGGAGCGAAACCATGATACTTCCAGCGCAAAAGTGGCAAAGCCTGTGACAAAAACCACCAGCAGCGCTACTGGCATGGCAAGCGACGGTCGGGCGGCGGATGTCTCTTCACTTTCTTTTGATGTGATGAAACTGTCTCCGCCCAGGATCAATGCTGCACTTCCAACGATAATATTAACGGCGGCAATGGTATAGCTGGCGGCGGTCACACCCAGTAAGGGAATCAGAAGAAATGCTGCGAGTAACGCTCCGGCAGCGGCACCAAGAGTGTTCAGTCCGTATAAAAGAGAAATAGATGTGCGGTACTGGCGGGCGGCAAGACCGATTACAGGAAGTGTTGCGCCCAGACATAGAGCCGGAATTCCAAGTGCCACAGTAATCCCCGCTAGATAAATCGCCGGGGCGCTCTCTGGTGCTGTGCTATAAATCTGGGTGTCAATCTTTTCAATAATGCGAAAAGCGGTTCCCAGCAATAATCCACAAATACCGACAATAAATTCCAGAATTCCGTAGAGGCGAAGCGGTTTTGTGGTTGTTTTATTGCGTAGTGCATGTCCCATAACAAGTGCGCCAACGGACATGCCTCCCATTGTGACCGCCAGTGTCAGTGCCGTTCCCCATGCCGATGCGCCAAGCGCCAGGGATGTTTTGAGCTGCCAGATGACTTCCCATGACAGCGCCGCGCAGCCGGAGAGAAGGACAAGAAGCTGGATGGCCATGCCTTCCTTGAAAAATGTATTTTTTGTAAATCGGGACATGACGATCACTATGATGATAAACGATCGCTAATTGTAGCTGATTATAAGTCTGTGAGGCAAGCGGGCTTTCCATTATAATTGTAAAGAGACTCTAGCCATAAGGGAGCGTCTTCTTTATAAAAAAGAGCAGGGTGTATTTTTTATTGGAAATAGACAGATCATGACCGAAGACATTATATTACTGACATTCGAGGAACAGGGCGTAGCGCGGGTGAGGCTTAATCGTCCGGATGTTCATAATGCGTTTGATGAACATATGATTGCGCGGCTCGCGGAGATATGGGATGAACTTGCGGTGCGGGATGATGTGATTGCTGTTGTCATCGAGGGCAAGGGAAAAAGCTTTTCGGCGGGAGCGGATCTGAATTGGATGAAGCGTGCGGCAGATTATACTTTAGAGCAGAATGAGGCCGATGCGCGGGCGCTTGCAACGATGCTCCATAAGTTTTATACGCTTCCCAAGCTGACTGTCGCGTTGGTCTTTGGCGCAGCGATGGGCGGGGGGCTTGGGCTTGTGTCCTGTGCGGATATTGTGATTGCTGATGAAAACGCAAAATTTGCGCTCTCCGAAGTCCGGATCGGCCTTATTCCCGCAACAATTAGCCCTTATGTGATCCGTGCCATGGGCGCACGTCATGCCAAACGCTATTTCCAGACCGGCGAGCGCATTGACGCCAGAAAAGCCTACGAAATCGGACTTGTCCATGAAATTGCGCACAGGCCGGAGGATGTGGAATATATGCTGCACCGGCTGCTGCTTGATCTTCGTGCCAACGGCCCAGTTGCAATGGGGCAGGCAAAGGCATTATTTTGTGATGTTGTCGCCGCACCGCTTGACCAGACACTGCTTGATAAAACTTCGGCACGGATTGCCGCCATCCGCGCCACACCGGAAGCCAGAGAGGGGCTGTCTGCCTTTCTGGAAAAACGTAAGGCGGAATGGGCGAAAGAATGAGCGCAGAACAAATTATCCATGATGTATCTCCGAATTATAGCGGAGGAAAACGGGTGCCATGGTGGGGGAAGCTCGGGGTCAAGCTGGTGCTGGCGCGGATTCCGTTTGCTTATACCGTATGGTCAAAGCTTGGCATTTTTGCGCATAGCAATAAAAAAAGCGGCTATGGGCGGGTTTATGAAGGCTTTATCAAGCATCTGAAGGCGTATCAGGAAATAAACGGGGCGTTGCCGGAAACATTTCTGGAACTGGGCCCCGGGGATAGTGTGGGGCGTGCCGTATCGGCGGCTTCTGTCGGGGCAAAGAAAATGTGGCTGGTGGATGTCGGTGATTTTGCCACGCGTGATGACGCACACTATAAAAATCTGTTTTCCTACGCTCTTGAAAAAGGCGGTCATTTTGAAGGGATGCCGCAGGATTATGCGCGTGACTCTGTGCTTGATTTCTGCCATGCCGAATATAAGACAGATGGCCTTGCCGGATTGAAAGATATTCCGGCGGATACTGTGCAATTCTCTTTTTCCGATGCCGTTCTTGAACATGTACGGCATGGGGAGTTTGCACAAACGATGAAGGAGCTTTACCGTGTGACAACTCCCGGCGGGGTGCATCGTCACTGGGTTGATTTGCATGACCATCTTGGCGGGAGGCTGAATAACTTGCGGTTTCCGGCAGGTTTTTGGGAAAGTGATCTGGTTGCCCGCAGCGGTTTTTATACCAACCGTCTTTCCATGCAGGAGATTGTCTCTATGGCAGAAGCCGCTGGCTTTAAAGTCACCATTCCCGTTATCAGCAAATGGCCTGCCGTTCCGACACCGAGAGAGAAAATGCACAATGATTTCAAGTCGCGCAGCAATGATGAGTTATGCGTGTGTACATTTCTGATGGTGATGAGGAAATGATTCTGCGGAAAGGACTGGCGGCCGTAACCATTGTTGTGATGATGATGTCTATCCCCGCACATGCTTCTGATCTGTGCCGTGAGGATATTGCCGCCTCAGTGGCAATTGTCAAAGGTATGGCGGATTATAAGGCGGCGCTGGATGCGGGATATGGGGCGTGTGCTGTGAGCTATCCTGAAAAATTTGAGCCGTTCGAAAAAACCGTTAGGGTCATGAAAACCAATATGCAGAAGGAACTGGATCAGGCGCTGTCTGTTCTGGACTTGCGGATTTCAGGCGCTAAATCCTGTGCGGGGGAGCGCGAGAAAACAACAGCGTTGCAGAATGAAATGCATAAAATGATCAGCAGCCAGTACAAGAAATCCTATAACCGCCGTCACAAAATCATGTCAAAGGAAGGTCTTGTCAGTGCCGCGCAGGATAGCTGCCTGCTGATGCAGGGTATGTTGGAAAAATATGACCGCCATTATGATGATTATAAAAAACTTCATTTTATTCTTTATGAATCTTCAAAAAAACAGGGGAAAATGACTGGTCTTATAAAACGTGCTGATTATAAAGAATTTGAAAAATCCCGCGATTCCCTTACGATTGAAGCGCCGTCATTCCGGGCGGATGCGAAAAATTCTACGCCGGAAAAATGAGATTTCTCCGGCTTTGCAAGCCGTTCGAAATGACAGGCGTTTTGTAGCCTCTCTTCTTCTTCATTCATCAATTTATTTATAAAGAAGGCTTATGCGGGCATTGCGGACAAGCGGCGGCTTGTAGTGTGTCAGGCGTTATCTTTTCCATGGTAATGGTTTTATTTTCGAGTGTTGCCAGATGCGTGTGATATTTGATGATGCGTTCATCATGGGAAATGCTGAGAACAATTGTATCTTCCGGAATTTCCCGAAGCAGGAGGCTGTAAAGCTGGTCCGTTGTCTCAGGATCAAGGGAAGCGGTTATTTCATCCGGTATCAGAATATCCGGTTTATGAAGCAGCGCCGTGGCAATCAGAAGTTTCTGTTTCTGCCCGCCGGAGAGAATGCTGCCATTTGTGAACTCATCCCCTTTTATAACCTGCCGTGCCATAAAAAATGTTGTGTTTTGTGTGAGATAATCTGCCATATCGCTTGCCCTGCTTGCCAGTGAAAGGCGTGTCGGCGCCCATGCCATCATATTAAAAAATTTTCGCAGCGGCTCTGTCGCGGCTCTTGATTTTTTTCTGGGCAGGGATGATGTCGCATTAAAAATAGCGGCAAAAGGCTTTTTGATAAAATCAAATGTTTTATGTACCAGTTGCCTTGATGCATCATTAAAGATTTTTTCCAAAGGCAGGGCGGCGATGAATTCGGCCGCTTTCGTCACGCTGCTTTTGTTGTGAAGGACAAGCTCAATGGAAAGCTGTTCCTGCATCATTTTAATAATATGATCGATCTGCGTTTTATTGATTCTTATGATCCTGTCGCGGTCATCGGTATCTTTATTTCCGATATAATCATGGAGGTGCTTTTGCAGTTTTTTTGTAAAAGAGCGGGTAAGGGTCTTGATTTCGGCTGGTGTGTATATTGAGAGCAGCGCCCCGTTTTTTTCGACAAGATCAGGCAGGGTCTGGGAAAGCCGTTCATATAAAGGGCGGCTGAGCGCGATATCAAGGGCATCAAGAAGATTGTTGGATAAAATAGAGAAATTTTCTTTTGGAGGAAGTTGTGGCAGTTTATTTTTGAGTAGCGCAGAAAATTTCTCCTGAAAATATTGTCTTTGCGTCTCCGGCGTAAATTGCACGAGGGTAAATTGTTCTTTCACCAGAAGATTAATCCGTGATTGTATGTCATGTTCGATGGTCTGCCATTTCTGCGCCGTTATTTTTTCTGCAGCGAAAGGTGCAAGAATTTTTTCGATATCGGAAAGTAAATCATTGATCAGGATTTCTGTCTGTTGTCCCGGAATATGCTCGATCAGTTTTTCCAGCCTGACTGTTTTTAGAACGCGGGTCAGATCTCTGTCATCTAACGTACATTGGTCATCAGGTGTAAGATTAAGGACGCCGCGCAAAGTAACATCGGGGAAATAGGGTCTTTGTGCCATGCCCATGATTTTAATATTTTCCGGCAGGGTGATGATGCCCGAGCCGTAATCCCAATGACCAAGAAAACTTTTTGCCACGGTCGTTTTTCCGGTTCCTGACTCACCGCGCAGAAGAACGCGTTCTCCTTTTTCAAGGGTGAGATTGACATTCTCGACAAGGGTCTGGCCGCTGGGTATTCTGACGGTAAGATCGCGGACATGAATGGCGCGGCTTCCGTCTTTATGTGTTGTAGAAAGAATATAAGGGGTTTCCTGTTTTTCCATCCTGATGCCCCTTTATGATATGGCTGGTGGTGTAGGGGAAAGTCCGGCCCTGGCGCTGGCCTGCCGTTTTTCTTCTTCGATATAGGCTGCGGCATCGGTGGCCTGATCCAGTGCATAGATACGTTGTGAAGTGGCAATCCAGTTCGAAAGCTGTTCAAAGCGATTGACAATAAAACTAAGGGAGCTGTTCACACGATTAAAGGCATAGTTCAGTGTGGCAACCGTTCCCATTGACCCGGTTCCTGCCGCAACGGCAGAAAAAGCCACAACAAGATAAGGAAGAGGAATAGAGAGATTCCCGACGGTTGAGTCCATGACGATCATTTTGACTTGTGTCGAAATTTCCCGCACCGAATTTGACATCACAGGTCTTATACGGCCTTTCACCAGATCTTTTTCAATATCTTCACTGTTTTTCAGAACAATCTGTCCGGTATTATTGTGAATGTTGTCAGTTGTCCGCCTTAAATTTGCTTCAACCCGTTGCTTGTTCCGATAAATTTCGGGAAGTTTATAGGCAACAGAGGTTGTTAAAGCCAAAAGAACGGCAGAATACGCCAGTCCGATCCAGAAAAATCCACCAGGAACGCCCATGACCGGCCCCATATCCAGTAGCTCTCCAGAGAATTTGGCAAGCGTCATTCCGGCTGTTGTAACACCGGTCAGTAAGGAGACAGATGCGGATGTAAATTTATCAGGGTCTTCCTGAAGACGTTGTCCCGGATTGTCAATATTGTTAAATATATTCTTGATGCGCTCGAACGCTTTATTGTCCGTGTATTTTCCAGTGTAGTATCCTGTTGACCAGCTGCGCCAGCGCAATGCCAGAAGTTGCGCCGATTCATAGGCGGTAAAGGAGGCTGCTGCGAATTTAAGAACGATGGTGCTAAGATCTTTGCTGTTCCAGAGTGTTTCCAGCGCTTCTCCTGTTTGTTTGTTAAAAGGGTTTTTCAGGTTCTGAAGTGTTTCCCACGGATGTTGAAAAAAATCAGGAAGATGGATGTTTTGTACCGCGCTGTTAAACGCTGTGCTCAATAGATTCCCGCTATTTTCGATGAAAGCGCCAAAACAGAGATTCCAGAGATCATTCAGTTTGCTTTTGACTTCCGGAAGGTTCCTGAGTCTGTCACTGAGAGTGTTGCCAAAATCTCTGAGTTGATCAAGTATTTCGGGATGGGTAGAAACTTTTTCGGCAAAGCCGGGATAATGCATAAAAAGAGTTTCCAGGGTCGGATTTTTGCCAAGCAATTCTTTTAGCTCTGCATGAGAAGCAATCAAATCCTTGAATTGTGGATCCTGAAGAATTTTAGAACCATCAGGAAACTTCAGCAGCATTTCATTCAGAAGCGGGTTATCCGTCAGTGTTTCCTGTAAGGCCGGATAATGATCAATAATATTGGTAATAATTTCAGGTCTGTGTGCGGTGACGATATTTGATTCCTGAAGGACTGTATTGGTCAGCGTTCCTATCCAGTTACCAAAATCAGCGGTCATATCAACCGAAAAACTGTTCAAATATAAAGCAGCGCTCAATAACCCAATGGCCATCACAAGCTCTTTGGGGCCTGCTTTGGTTATGTAGGGAGAGAGGACACCGAGAACAGAGCGCATTTTACCATGCGGAGTCTCCAGCGCGCTGGCCTCCATAAGCTCTTTTTTTCTTTTGGCAGAGAGTTTGATCGGTTTCTGTTTATAGGAAAAACCGCCATCTATGGCGGATTGCATGCTGAAGTGGTAACACAGTTTTTTAAACGGATTCTCCATCCTCGAGAGCAGCCTTCTGGAAAACAATTGATGTTATGGGATGGATATTACTTATGTAATTAAATTTCGTCAAGTTATTTATCCTTGTAATTCAGTATTTTTTGCCGATAGTGCAAATATAAGTTTTTAAAAAGAGGATTATCGGTTGGATATCCATACAATATATGCGGTGATCGGGTTTATGCTGGCGGCTTACGCGGTAATCGGGAATGATTCCGTGCAGACGCTGGGGACGTTTATTGCCTCCAATAGCAAAATATTCAAATGGTACTGGCTCTGGCTGGCGGCAGCGCTGGTTTTGGCAGGAACACTGTTTGCGGGGTGGTTTCTGAATGATGGTGATATTTCATGGGGACGGCTGGATAAAATTCCGGCTGTTCAAATCCAGTGGTATCATGCGGCGGCGCCTGCGGTGCTTGTTTTATTGACGCGGATGGGGATTCCGGTTTCTACGACATTTCTGGTGCTCTCGACATTTGCCTCGACGGTTCTACTGGAAAAGATGCTGGTAAAAAGTGTAGTGGGCTATGGTCTGGCGGCGATTGTGGCCTATGTGACATGGCTGGTTTTGGCGCATTTTCTCAATGAAAAATTCAATAGTGTCAAGAAAGAGCATCGGCCATTCTGGCGGACATTGCAATGGTTCTCGACAGGATTTCTCTGGTTTTCCTGGCTTTCGCACGATATGGCCAATATCGCGGTTTTTATGCCGCGTCAGTTACCATTCACTTTGTTGATTTTATCCATTGGTGTTTTAAGCGCATGGCTTGCTTATATTTTCTGGAGTCATGGCGGAAAAATCCAGAAAATCGTGCTGGAAAAAACAGGGTCACGCTTTATGCGCTCGGCGACGATTATTGATCTGGTTTATGCGTTTTTGCTGCTCTATTTCAAGGAAATGAACAGCATTCCTATGTCAACAACATGGGTTTTTGTCGGATTACTCAGCGGACGGGAGCTTGCTATTGCAACCGCCCACCGTGCTGATTACCATTTTGGCTATGTCTTTCCGATTGTTGGAAAAGATTTTCTGAAAATGATGGTCGGCCTTGCGGTGTCGGTTGCGCTGGTGCTGGCTATCCACTACGTGTTTGATCCGGTGACGATGGAATAGGGTGTTCAGCTTATTGTAAAATCACCCTTAACGCGCCATGTACCGTCATCCTCTCTTTGAACCGGTACGTTCAGGAATTGATTGTATTCCAGACGATGTGTTGTTTCTGTAATATCCGGCATGTTCGCACGGACTTGTATATTATAGCAATGAGTTATGTGGCTAGCAATTTCCGTAAGTGTTGGATCATTTTCTGTTGGAACCATAATAACATATTGGCGATCGTTGTTCCCATGAACAGTGGTTTGTTTCATTGTGACTTCTTTGCCTTCAAACTGGCGTGATAGGCCTTTAATGCTTCTCATTCTTTTCTCCTTTGTATGTAAATTTTTGTTAGGTTATGTAATTAACGGAACGTGTATATTACGAAAAGGGGGTCGTTGTCAAATTTGCCCCTGAATTTTGTTACAATGCCCGGATTATAACTTTGCAGTGCAGCAATATAAGGGGATGGATATTTGTGGCGGGAGCGGTTATCTTACTATTATACTCCTTATAAAACCCGATAGGAAATCATGGCCAGAACAGCACTCAAATTAAAAGATGTCGCGCTTGAAGATAAATTTACGCTGGAGGAGGGAACGGCCTTTATTTCCGGTTTACAGGCTTTGGCGCGAATTCCGATTGTCCAGCGCCGCCGTGACATTGCTGCAGGACTCAATACGGCGGGTTTTATCTCGGGCTATCGCGGTTCGCCGCTGGGATCTCTTGACCGGGAGCTGGCGCGGGCAGGGCGGTATTATAAGGATCTTGATGTCAAATTCATGCCCGGCGTGAACGAGGATCTGGCGGCAACGGCAGTCTGGGGAACGCAGCAGGTCGGATTGCTGCCCGAGCCGCAATATGAAGGCGTTTTCGGCATGTGGTACGGCAAAGCGCCCGGTGTTGATCGCAGCGGTGATGTCATGCGCCATGCCAGTGCCAATGGTACGGCGCCCAAAGGCGGTGTTCTGGCGATTGTCGGGGATGATCATGGCTGTAAATCCTCAACATTGTCCTGCCAGTCCGATCATATGCTTTATGCGATGCAGATTCCGACATTATATCCTTCCAGTATTGAAGAATTTGTCGAATATGGGTTGCTCGGGATTGCGATGTCCCGTTTTTCCGGTTGCTGGACAGCGATGAAAGTGACAACGGCGACAGTGGAAACAACGGGAACGATTGATTTGTCCCGTGAGAATCACGAGATTTTGATGCCGGATGAAACCGAATTTGAAATGCCGCCGGGCGGGCTTCATATCCGTCTTGGCGATACGCCGCGTGATATTGACTGGCGTTTGCAGAATTACAAGCTGTTTGCCTGTCATGCGTTTGCGCGCAAAAACAGAATTGACCGGACGGTGATGGATTCGCCCAAGCCGCGTTTTGGCATTATTACCTCTGGTAAATCCTATGGTGATGTCCGGCAGGCTTTGATCGAGCTTGGCATTACCGATCAAGTTGCCAGAGATATCGGTCTGCGGCTTTATAAGGTCGGCATGACATGGCCGGTCGAGCCGGAAGGCATCAAGCATTTTGTCGAAGGACTGGAAGAAATTCTGATTGTCGAGGAAAAACGCGAATTCATCGAGTATCAGCTCAATCAATATGTTTATAATTGGGAAGAAGGCAAACGTCCCCCGATTATTGTTGGAAAATATGACGAACACGGCAAGCATCTCCTGCCGCTGGAAAACGATCATAGTGTTGGCATGGTCACGCATGTGATCGCCAGGCGCCTGAATCGTTTCTACCATAATGAACAGGTCGAGAATGCTTTGAAATTCTACGCAGAATATGAAGCGCGGGAAAAAGAGTTTCTGCCGCCTTCTCTGCGTAAACCTTATTACTGTTCCGGCTGTCCGCATAATACCTCAACCAAAGTGCCGGAGGGAAGCTTTGCGATGGTGGGCATTGGCTGTCATTATATGGTGCAGTGGATGGACCGGAGTTCGGCACTTTGTACGCATATGGGCGGGGAGGGCGTGCCATGGGTCGGCGCGTCACCTTATTCGAATACCAAACATATTTTTGCCAATCTGGGTGATGGCACGTATTTTCATTCCGGCTCACTGGCGATCCGCCAGACTGTCGCGGCAAAAGTAAATATTACATTCAAGATTCTTTACAATGATGCCGTGGCGATGACGGGCGGGCAGGCTGTCGATGGAGATCTTCCCGTTCATCGTGTGGCGCAGCAATGTATTGCCGAAGGGGTCTCTAAATGCTGGATTGTCTCGGAAAATCCGGATGTTTATAAAGACAGTCAATATATCCCCGCCGCAGTTCCGGTCTTGCATCGTAAATGGATGGATACCATTCAGAAGGAAGCGCGGGAAACGCCGGGAACAACAATTATTATTTACGATCAGACCTGCGCCGCTGAGAAACGCCGTCGCCGTAAGCGCGGACAATATCCGGATCCGGCCAAGCGTATTTTTATCAATAAAGCAGTTTGCGAAGGCTGCGGGGATTGCTCGGTGCAATCAAACTGTATGGCGGTGCAGCCACAGGAAACTGAATATGGTCGCAAACGCAAAATTAACCAGTCGATGTGTAATAAGGATTTTTCCTGTCTGAAAGGGTTCTGTCCGTCTTTTGTGACGGTGCTGGGCGGCGAGCCGCGTAAGACGAAAGCCAGTGGCGTTGATGAATTGCTGGCATCCGTGCCTGATATTAAAACGCCTGTTCTGGGGGATCATGCCTATAATGTTCTCGTGACGGGGATCGGCGGCACAGGCGTTCTGACGGTGGGGGCGCTGATGGGGATGGCGGCGCATCTGGAGGATAAACATTGCCGCATTCTTGACCAGACAGGGTTGGCGCAAAAGGGCGGCGAAGTTCTCTCCCATGTCAGGCTTGCGGGGGACAGCGATGAAATGCGGACGGGGCATATTATTACCGGTGGTGCGGATTTGCTGCTGGCCTGCGATATTGTCGCGGCTGTTGGAAAAACCGCGCATGAAACGCTGAATCCGGAACGGACAAAAGCCGTTGTGAATACCAACAATACGCCTGTGGCAGAATTTGTGCTTCATAACAATGTTGATTTCCATGATACACAGATGAAGCAGGCTTTGAATGACAGCACGATAGAAACAGATCGTCATTATGTGCCGGCAACATCATATGCGATGACATTGCTTGGCGACGAGATTGCTACAAATGTTTTTATTCTTGGCTATGCGTGGCAGAAGGGTCTGATCCCGCTACATCGCGAAAGTCTGGAGCGGGCAATCGAGCTGAATGGTGTGGCAATCGAGGCCAATAAAAAAGCTTTTTCCTTTGGTCGTCTGGCGGCATATGACCCTGCAAAAATTGAAGAGATGGCAGCAGAAGTGCGGGGCGATAAGGAGAGTGAAACAGTCGCTGTAACGCTGGAGGATATCATTGCCAAACGTGCTGCCTATCTTGCCGACTACCAGAATGAATCCTATGCGAAGCGTTATACGGATATGGTTGCGCGGGTACAGGAAAAAGAGAAAGCAATTGCAGGGGATAGCACTATTTTATCAGAAGCGGTGGCGCGTTCTTACCACAAGCTTCTTGCCTATAAAGACGAATATGAAGTGGCGCGTCTTTATACCAATGGCGCGTTTTTGAAAGAGCTGAAATCCACCTTTCAGGGTGATTATAAAATCAGATTTAATATGGCACCGCCGATCATGGAGAAGCAGGATCCTGCCACAGGCCGTCCGCAAAAACGGGAGTTCGGATCATGGATGCTCGGGGCGCTCGGGGTTCTTGCCAAATTCAAATTCCTGCGTGGAACACCACTTGATCTTTTCGGTTATCACAAAGACCGTAAAGCAGAACGTGATCTGATCCGTCAATATGAACAGGATATGGAAGCGGTTTTGCAGCATCTGGAGAAAAAGAATATGGCTCTCTGTGCTGAAATTCTATCTCTTCCCGATGAAATTCGTGGCTATGGCCCCGTCAAGGAAGGCAATATTAAACGTGCAGGAATGAAACGTGATCTTCTTTTAAAGAGACTGGCGGATCCTGTGGAAGGAGATACCGCAAGGAAAGCGGCGTAAAAACAGGAATGATTTTGGTATAAAAGCTCAGCGGGTTTCTTCAAACAATTCTCGTCCAATAAGCATCCGGCGGATTTCACTTGTTCCGGCGCCGATTTCGTAGAGTTTGGCATCGCGCAGCAGGCGGCCTGTCGGATATTCGTTGATATAGCCATTTCCCCCCAGTGTCTGAATGGCCTGCAATGCCATTTGTGTGGCGGCTTCGGCGCTCATGAGAATGCATCCGGCAGCATCCTTGCGTGCAGTTTCTCCACGGTCGCAGGCTTGCGCAACAGCATAAACATAAGCACGCTGCGCGGACAGGGTTGTATACATGTCGGCAATTTTTCCCTGCATAAGTTCAAACATGCCAATCGGGGTTTCGAATTGTTTGCGTTCATGGATATAGGGAACGACAATATCCATGCAGGCCTGCATAATGCCTAAAGGGCCACCGGAAAGAACAACGCGTTCGTAATCAAGGCCGCTCATGAGAACGCGAACACCTTTTCCGGTATCGCCCAGAATATTTTCTTCCGGCACTTCGCAATCGGTAAAGACAAGCTCGCAGGTATTGGAGCCGCGCATTCCGAGTTTGTCGAGTTTTTGCGCGGTAGAAAATCCTTTAAATCCTTTTTCAATGATAAAGGCGGTAATGCCCTTTGCGCCTGCCGCAGGATCGGTTTTGGCATAGACAACAAGTGTCTGTGCCTCGGGACCATTGGTGATCCACATTTTATTGCCGTTTAAAATATAGCGATCCCCTTTTTTATCGGCGCGGAGTTTCATCGAGACAACATCCGAACCACTGCCCGGTTCACTCATTGCCAGTGCGCCCGGATGTTCGCCGCTAACCAGTTTCGGAAGATATTTTTTTTTCTGCGCTTCTGTCCCGTTGCGGTTAATCTGGTTGATACATAAATTGGAATGTGCGCCGTAGGACAAGGCGATAGACGCGCTGGCGCGGGATATTTCTTCCATCACCACGACATGGGCAAGATAGCCCATATCCACGCCGCCATATTCTTCGGAAACAGTCATGCCATGCAGACCCATATCACCGAGCTTGCGCCACATTTCCTGCGGAAATTCATTTTTCTCGTCAATGGCGGCAGCCCGTGGCGCGATTTCCGCTTGCGCAAATTTACGCACTTCCTCGCGCATCATTTGAATTTCTTCGGGATGGTCGAATTTTAATGACTGGTATGCGATCATAACTGTTCCTTTATATAGCGGGCGGTTTCAAGGATTTTATCAAGACTGACTCCTGTTTCAATACCAAGGCTGTTCAGCATCTGCAACACATCTTCTGTTGCAACATTGCCGGAAGATCCTTCGGCATAAGGGCAGCCGCCCAATCCACCGACTGAAGAATCAATAACTGTAATTCCCTGTTCCAGTCCCGCTTTGATATTCTCCAGAGCGCGGCCATAGGTCGCGTGGCAATGAAGGGCAAGATGTGTACCGGGAACATTTTCTTTGGTAGCCTCAATCATGGCTGTGATCGAGTCCGGTGTCCCGATTCCGATCGTATCACCCAGAGAAATTTCATAGCATCCTGCCTCAAAAAGTGTTTTTGAAACAGCCGCAACTTTTTCTGGTGCAATGTCTCCTTCATAAGGACATCCGGCAACGCAGGAAACATAACCGCGTACTTTAATATGATGGTGCTGTGCAAGTTTTATGACAGGAGTAAAGCGCTCGATACTTTCTGCAATCGTGCAGTTGATATTTTTCTGTGTAAAAGATTCTGAAGCCGCCGTAAAAATTGCAATCTCTGTGACGTTCGCTTTGATTGCTGCCCTCATTCCTTTTTCATTGGGCACAAGAACGGGATAGGTTACGCCCGGCCTGCGGGTTATTTTTTCCATGACTTCGGTCGCATCGCCCATCTGCGGGACAAAACGCGGGGAGACAAAACTTGTGGCCTCGATATGGGTCAGTCCCGTTTCGGACAGGCGGTTGATAAGCGCGACTTTCACATCAACAGGAATGATTTTTTTTTCATTCTGTAATCCGTCACGGGGGCCGACTTCATAGAGTCTGACTTTGGAAGGAAGTGTCACGCCTTGTCTCCATTCTGAATCCAGACCAGCAATGCACCATCCTGTACCTGGTCATTGGCGGAGACAGGAAGTTCTTCGACGGTACCGGCGCATCCGGCGCGGATGGTGATCTCCATTTTCATTGCTTCCATGACAAGAAGCGGCTGGTTTTTTTCAACCCTGTCACCCTGTTTGACCAACACATCGACAATCTTCCCCGGCATCGGGGTGATGATCCGGCCTTCTTCTGTGCCTTCTTCCTCGCCACTTCCCTGTCCGTATAAGTGAAATTCAAGAACGCGGCCTTTGTGAAACATGGCTATCTGGTTGTTATAGGCAGCGATCAGGGCGCTGAATTTAATACCGTTTATCATGACGGTCAGAATCCTGTTTTCAAAAGAAAGAAAAGAAACTTCGTTGTTGCCATCCTGCTTGAAAATAAAATCCGTGCCTTTGCAGCAGGCCGTCAGAAGAACAGGTCTATTTTTATTGACAAGAGTGAGCGTATGTTCGGTCATGCCATTGACACGCCAGTGGTCACGGGAGTCCCAGGGATCTGTGCCAGCGTTTGTAAGGCCCTGTCCCGTTAGAAAATAAACTGCTGCAAGAATTTTTTCGTTGTCATCGGCAAGGCCGTAATGTTCCGGCACAAGATCTGCTATGTGGCGCGGGATAAAACCTGTGTCAATATCGGCAGTGATAAAATCTTTTTGCGCAAAAATATTGGCAAGAAATTCCTGATTTGTGGCGAGTCCTGCCACGCCTGTCTGTTCGAGCGCTTCCTGCATTTTATGAAGGGCTTCAGTACGGTTTTCCCCGTGTGTGATAATTTTGGCTATCATCGGATCATAATGAATCGTGACATCATCGCCTTGTGCAACACCTGTATCAATACGGGCAGAGGGCATAAAAAAGTCATGAATTTTTCCGGCCTGCGGAAGAAATTCGTGAGAGGGATCTTCGGCGTAAAGACGTACTTCAAAACTATGGCCATTGCATTTTATTTCATCCTGTTTTAAAGGAAGCACTTCACCGGAAGCCACGCGCAACTGCCATTCTACAAGATCAGATCCGGTAATCATTTCCGTAACCGGATGTTCGACTTGCAGACGCGTATTCATCTCCATAAAGAAAAACTCATGGGTTTTTGAATCCATGATGAATTCAATGGTTCCTGCGTTTTCGTAGCCAAGTGCTTTAACAGCTTTAACGGATACCGCGCCGAGTTCTTCCTGAATTTTTTCCGGTAGACCGGGGGCAGGGGCTTCCTCGATGATTTTCTGATGGCGGCGCTGCAGACTGCAATCCCGCGAAAATAAATGGACGGCATTGCCACGGGAATCACCGAACACCTGCATTTCTACATGGCGCGGTTTTGTAATATATTTTTCAATCAGAACATGCTCATTGCCAAAACTGGCTCGGGCTTCGCGCTTGCAGCTTTTCAGGGCTTCGGCAAAATCATCTTTTGTTTCGACAAGTCGCATCCCCTTGCCACCACCGCCCGCAACTGCTTTGATGAGAACGGGAAAGCCAATCTTGTTTGCTTCCTGCTGTAAAAATACGGCTTCCTGATTTTCTCCCCGATAGCCGGGGACAACGGGAACACCCGCTTTTTCCATGATATCTTTGGCACGGTCTTTTAATCCCATCGCATTGATGGATTTTGCCGAAGGGCCGATAAATTTAATGTCGGCGGCATCACAGGATCTGGCAAAATCTTCATTTTCCGAGAGAAACCCGTATCCGGGGTGAATGGCCTGCGCCCCTGCATCCTGCGCTGCCTTTAAAATAATATCGCTTCTGAGATAGGACTCTGCCGAAGCCGCGCCGCCAATATGAACAGCTTCATCCGCCATGCGGACATGGAGCGCTTTCCGGTCGGCCTCCGAGTAAACCGCCACCGTCCGGATCCCCATCCGCCGCGCTGTCTTTATAATACGGCAGGCAATCTCGCCGCGATTGGCTATCAGGATTTTTGTAAACATAGTTTTATATTTAGCGGAAATATGTTTTTGGGGCTAGAGCAAAAATCCTGTTTTGCGCCTGTCTCCACGATAGATCGAAAGGATTTCACCGTAAGGGGATCTTTTATAAGTCAAGAGCATTGAAAATAGCGCGCTAAAGAGAAATCCCCCTGCGTAGAGGCAGAGCAGGAAAGGCTTTAGAGGTGTTGCGGTGAAATAGGAAGGATTCTTCATAGATCCGGTTTTTGTTCTGGTCTAGCCATTATTCTGTTGGATAATTTTTGTTCTGGGACACCCATATTTATTTTTTCCAGAACGGTCAGCGCAATTTTTCTTGTCGCGGGCATATAAGGTGCGTTTGTTTGGTCGATGTTTTGCGCGGGTATGGTAAACTCTCCGGTCTCTGTAAAATCAAGAACACGCGCTGCCCCACTTTTTTCTACAGTGTCAATATGACGATGATGAGTGTTATTCATGGCGCTATTATTAACAATATAGACGCTGCCAGAGGGGGTCATATCACAACACTCAGTAACCATGGAAGTAGACTCACCTGCCATAATGATTTTGCCGCCACTCTTTATAACGGCTTGTAATGCGGGTTTATAGACGCTTCTTACGCCGCCACCATTTTCTTTCGGTAAAAAGCGGAAATCTTCAAAAATATAATCTGTTTCCTTTATACCGCTTTCTTTTAAGCCTTTAAGAAACGCTTCGCTAACAGGATCCGAGGCTTCTTCGTGATGAAGATTTTCCGGGCGGTGTGCTGCCTGGCGCACTTCTCCTGTTACAGGATTATGTTTTCCTGTTCGGGGTCCGTTGGCGGCAATCAGATGATATCCTTCGTCTTGTGCCATTTTACCTGAAGCAATACCCAGACGATATGCCTCATCTTCTTTATAGAATTTCATTGTTCCATCAGGTTCAGGCGCATCGCCTCCGAGCATGACAAGAAGGCAGGGACGATCAATCTGTAAGCGACCGTTCCATTTTTTAAATTCCTGTTCCAGATCCGCTGCGCGTAAGTTATGCGGGATGCCGATTGTCTCAATCAGGGAGCATGAAGACGGAAGTTTATTTTTAAAGGCGGGTTCAATCGTATGGGAAGGTAAAGCCATTGTATCAATAAAAGGGAGAAAGCTTGTCAACTCATCAAAAATCTGATGGCCACTCCAGATTGTATGACATTGATCACCGAGTGCTTCCTTTATGGTTTGCAATGGCGCAAGACACTGGTTCCCAGCGCCTATCAATATTGTGAAATCATCGGGCTTGCAGGCTGTCTGCAAAGCATTAGGATCTTCAATATTGATACTGGTTACAGGAAAGGTAGCTTGCTCTGAGTTTATATCATAACAAATTCCCGAGGCATTATTATTGTCTCCAATATTATTATTATTGACCAATATTATTATTTTCATAATATATAAAATCCCTTGTGTTTTTCTGGGCAAGAATAAAAAATGTTAAAAATTAGCTTAATATCAATATCTTAAATTAACCTTAATGTCTTGAAACTGCTTGTGCCTTTTTTGGAGACAACGAGGTGGTCGTGAATGAGAATATTGAAAGGTCTTCCGGCGGCAATGATGTTATTCGTGACATCAATATCATTCCGGGACGGGGTGGCATCGCCGCTCGGGTGATTGTGACACAGGACAAGGGCGGTTGCGCCGAGTTCCAGCGCCCGTTTGATGATCTCTCGGGGATAGGCCTGCGTATGGTCAACGGTTCCGGTTTGCTGGATTTCATCGGCAATGAGTTCATTCTTCTTGTTCATAAAAAGAACGCGGAAACTCTCGCGCATATCATAAGCCATGGTCGCCGTACAATATTCAACCAGCCGTGCCCAGCTATTCAGAACGGGTTTGTGCATGATATCCTGCTTCATCATTCTGTGCGCGACAGCCTGCACGGCTTTGAGCGCCGTAATGGATGTTTCGGACAGCCCCTCAATTTTTTGTAGCTCGGGGATCGGGGTGTTGAGAACACCGGATAGATTACCAAATCGCGCAATCAGTTCTTTGGCCAGCGGTTTGATATCACGGCGTGGAATGGCCATGAACAACAAAAGTTCCAGCATTTCATAGTCCGCCAGCGCGTCAGCCCCGCTCTGCAAAAACCGCTCGCGCAAACGGTCACGATGGCCGTGGTAATGGGGTTTGAGCGTGTCTTCTTTTTTCTCGGCCTGCATTGTTATTGTCTGGAGTTGTAAAATTATGTCACGAAATATAGCGAAATTTGATCTGATATGCCAGAACGCTTTCAGAAAATATCAAAAAACCTGACTTACCGTAGATCCGGTAGCATACCTTATGTAATTATAGTAATTTTTGTTAAGAATAAGACATTATTAACTCTTCGACAGTTGTCTGAATCGGCATGCCTTCCCTGCGTTTTTTCATGCCGCCAAAGGATTGTTCAATCGGGTTAAAATCGGGGCTGTA
>Ga0210044_10004482_pt1 | contig 19450 bp, 11 predicted proteins | sample CryGey13umfilter_2_FD_183959 | JGI IMG/M metagenome (GOLD analysis project Ga0210044, IMG submission 183959) | Groundwater microbial communities from aquifer in Utah, USA - Crystal Geyser 4/9/14 3 um filter (SPAdes) (version 2) | ecosystem: Environmental > Aquatic > Deep subsurface >... | reverse complement strand
GCAAAAACCCGCGACTTATCCACCGCGCCCCCCTTTGTCCACAAGCCCCACAGGCGCCAGCCGTTTTGATTCGAAATTCGAAGGTCAAAACCGGAAGCTCAGACTCATACCTCTATTGGAATTGACTGCCCGAACCTTTCCCTTCGCCATGGCCCCCCTGTTCGCCACGCCTCAAACCGCCATTCTGCCAACCGCCACCCTGCTGGTGGTGGATGACATTCCGGAGAACCTGGCCGTGCTGGCCGAACTGCTGGCGCCTTCCTATCGGGTGCTGGTGGCCAATTCCGGTTCGCGCGCGTTGCGCCTGGCGCGGTCAGAGCCGAGGCCGGACCTGATCCTGCTCGATGTGATGATGCCGAACATGGATGGCTACGCTGTCCTCGGGCAACTCCGGGAAAATCCCGCCACCGCCGAGTTGCCGGTGATTTTTGTCACCGCGCTGACCACCGTGGAGGACGAGCAGCGCGGCTTCGATCTCGGCGCCGTGGACTACATCACCAAGCCGATCCGACCGCCCATCGTCCTGGCTCGGGTGAAGGCGCAACTGGAGCTGAAACAGGCGCGCGACTGGCTGAAGGACAAGAACGCGGTGCTGGAATCCGAAGTGGACGCGCGGATGGGCGAAATCAAGTTGATCCAGGAAGTCAGCATTCGGGCCCTGGCGCGGCTGGCCGAGACGCGCGATCCGGAAACCGGCAACCACATTCTGCGCACGCAATCCTATGTCCGGGCGCTGGCCGTCTCCTTGCGTACACATCCGCGCTTTTCCGCCTGGCTCACCCACGACACCATCGACCTGTTGGCCAAGTCCGCGCCGCTACATGACATTGGCAAGGTCGCCATTCCCGACCACATCCTGCTGAAGCCGGGCAAGCTCACGGCGGAGGAATGGGAAATCATGAAGACCCACGCGCGCCGGGGGGCCGAGGCGATCGAGCAGGCGGAGCGCGATGCGGTCAAGCCGGTGGCGTTTCTCGCCATCGCCAAGGAAATCGCGCACTGGCACCACGAGAAATGGGGTGGCGGCGGCTACCCGGATGGCCTGGCCGGCGATGCCATCCCGATTTCGGCGCGCCTGATGGCGCTGGCCGATGTCTTCGATGCCCTCATCTCGCGCCGCGTCTACAAGCCCCCCATGCCTTATGAGCAAGCGCGCGAGATTATCGTAAGCGAGCGCGGGCGCCATTTCGATCCCAACGTCGTTGCGGCTTTCCTGCAAGTTTTCGACGAATTCGTGGCCATCGCCGAGCGTTATGGCGATGCCGGCTGATCGGCCATGACCCGCCTGGCAATCTGGTTTTCTTGCGCGCTCTTCCTGCTCACCGGCTGCGGCGACGGCGAGCAGCGGGCGGCTTATCAGCCGGAGTTTGGCCAGCGGCCGGCGAGTGCGCCGACGCGCAAGGAATACCGCTTTGCCGTGCATCCCCTGCATAACCCTGAGCGGCTATTCGCGGTCTACGGCCCTCTCGTCGATCGCCTCAACGCCGCCATACCGGAGGCCCATTTCACCCTGGAAGCCTCGCGCAACTACGAGGAATTCGAAAAAAAGCTGTATGCCCGCCAGTTCGATCTGGCGCTGCCCAATCCCTATCAGACGGTCAACGCTCTGCGCCATGGCTACCGCGTGTTCGGCAAGATGGGTGAAGACGAGCGCTTTCGCGGCATCTTCCTGGTGCGCCGCGATAGCCCCATCCGCGAGGTCGCCGATCTGAAAGGCAAGGTGGTGAGTTTTCCCGCCAGTACCGCTCTGGCCGCCACCCTGCTGCCGCAACAGTTTTTGCAGCAGCATGGCGTGGCCGTCGGTGCTTACCAGGCGCGCTATGTCGGCTCGCAGGAGTCTTCGATCATGAACGTCTACCTGGGCGATGCCGCCGCTGGCGCCACCTGGCCGCCGCCGTGGATCGCTTTCCAGAAGGACCATCCGGCGCAAGCCGCGCAGCTCAAGCTGCAATGGAGTACCGAGTCGCTGCCCAACAACGGCTTGGTGGCGCGCGACGATTTCCCAGCGGCGCTGCTCAACAAGGTTGCCGCAATGCTGTTTTCTTTGCACGAAAGCGCCGAGGGCCGCGCCCTGCTCGCGCGTCTGCCGCTATCTCGCTTCGAGCCGGCGAACGCGGCCACTTATCGGCCGGTACGCGACTTCATCGCGCGTTTCAGCAAGAACGTGCGGCCTTTGCCGGAACAACCATGAATACGCTGTGCCGCCGTCTGCGTGATCTCTCCATCCGCCAGCAATTGATCCTCGGCATCGTCCTGCTGCTGACGCTCTTGATGAGCCTGCTGGTGGCTTACCTGGTTTCTCGGCAAAGCGAATTCCTTGAGCAAAACAGCCAGGAACAGGCGCATGGCCTGGCCACTACCCTGGCGGTGAGCAGTACTTCCTGGGTGTTGGCCAACGATGTGGTGGGCCTGCAGGAGGTCGTTCAGTCGGTGGCGCACCAAGCGAACGTGCGCTATGCCATGCTGGCCAGCCCGGACGGCCGGGTGCTGGCGCACAGCGATCCGGCCCGCGTCGGCCTGTACCTGACCGACGTGAACAGCCGCCGCCTGCTGGGCGCGCCGGCGCGGCTCACGATTCTGGCCAGCGAGCGCCAGGTGATCGACCTGGCGGCGCCCGTTCTGGCGAACGGCCGCCTGCTCGGCTGGGCGCGGGTTGGCCTCGGGCGCGAGGCGGTGGCCGCCAATCTCGATCAAATCCGCCGCGCCGGGCTGCTCTTCGCCCTCACCGGCATCGCCCTGGGGACCTTGCTCGCCATCGGGATAGCGCATGGCCTCACCCGCGGCCTGCGCCGTCTGGTCGAGGGTGTCGCGCGGGTGGCGGCGAGCGAGCGCGGTTTCCAGCTCACCTTCCGGCGCAAGGATGAAATCGGCCGCCTGGGCGACACTTTCAACCACATGCTGGTGGCCCTGGAGAAAAACGAGACCAAGCGCGAAGCCGCGGAAATGCAGGCTCGCGCCGCGCAGGCGGAAACGGCTGGGCTGCTGGCGCGCGCTGACGAATCCCGCCTGGCCTTGCTCAACCTGGTGGCAGAGCAGAAAGCGGCGGAAACCGCGCTGCGGCTTTCCGAGGCGCGTCTGCGCGATGCCCAGCGCGTCGCCCATATTGGCAGTTGGGAACTTGACCTGGTCCGCGATCATCTCTGGTGGTCGGATGAAATTTTCCGCATCTTCGAGCTCGATTCCGGGCAGTTTGGCGCGTCCTACCCGGCGTTTCTCGATGCCATTCACCCGGATGATCGCGCGCGGGTGAACCAGGCTTACCAGGACTCCGTCGCCAGCAAGACGCCCTATGACCTCGTGCATCGCCTGCGCTTGCCGGGCGGGCGCATCAAGTATGTGCATGAACGGTGTGAAACCCATTACGCCGCCGACGGCAGCCCCCTGCGATCTTTTGGCACAGCGCAGGACGTGAGCGAACGGGTATTGGCCGAGGCGGCATTGCGCGAGAACGAGTTTCTGTTCCGTTCACAGTTCGATCGGGGCAACTTTGGCATCGCCATCACCTCGCCGGAGAAGGGCTGGCTTCGTATCAACCCTTACCTGTGTGACCTGCTGGGCTACGACGAGACCGAGTTGCAGGCCATGACCTGGGCCGCGATGACCTATCCGGATGACCTCGCCGCCGATGTGGCCCAGTTCGAGCGCCTGCTGGCCGGCGAAATCGATGCTTACGAGCTGGACAAACGCTTCGTCTCCAAGCTGGGTGAGATCGTCTACACCCATCTCACCGTGTCCTGCTTCCGCGAAAACGGCCAGGTGAAATTCGTCATCGCCTCGCTGCTGGACATCGGTGAACGCAAGCGCGCGGAAGCCGCAATCCAGCAGCTCAATGCGGAACTGGAACAGCGCGTGAGCGACCGCACCAGCGAACTGGCGCAGGCCAAGCGGGAGGCGGAAGCGGCCAATCAGGCCAAGAGCGCCTTTCTGGCCAACATGAGCCATGAAATCCGCACGCCGATGAATGCCATTGTCGGCCTCACCCATCTCTTGCAAGTCGCCAGCCAGAATCCCGAACAACTGGACAAGTTGCGCAAGATCGCCGATTCGGCGCGCCACCTGCTCTCGGTGATCAACGATGTGCTCGATATTTCCAAGATCGAAGCCGGCAAGTTCAGCCTGGAAAGCACGGATTTCGAACTCGACCCGCTGCTCGGCGGTGTCGCCAATCTGGTACTGGACAAGGCGCGGGAGAAGGGCCTGAAACTGGTCGTCGACAGCGCGCCGAACCTGCCGCGCTGGCTGCGCGGCGATCCCACCCGGCTCACCCAGGCGCTGCTCAACTACGCCGGCAATGCCGTCAAATTCACCGAATCTGGCGACATTGTTCTGCGTGTCCGTGTGGTTGAGGAAACCGCCACCGATCTGCTGCTGCGTTTCGAGGTACGCGATACCGGTATCGGCATCGCCCAGGAGGCGCTACCGCGCCTGTTCCAGGCTTTCGAGCAGGTGGACGGCTCCACCACCCGGCGCTATGGCGGCACCGGCCTGGGGTTGGCCATCACCCGACGCCTGGCGGTGATGATGCAAGGTGAGGTTGGCGTGGAAAGCCGGCCGGGGCACGGCAGCGTGTTCTGGTTCAGCGCCCGTCTGGGCCGTTCCCCGCGGGTCGCGACTGGCGCCGTCACTACCTCCCCCAGCGCGACGCTGGCCGACATCCGCCTGGGTGGCGATTGCGGCGGCGTCCGCCTGCTGCTATGCGAGGACAACCCGATCAACCAGGAAGTCGCGCTGGAGCTGTTGCGCGAGGCCGGTCTTGCCGCCGATCTCGCGGAAAACGGCTTGGTGGCGCTGGAGAAGGTCAGGCAGGCGGCCGCCAAACAGCCCTATGACCTCATTCTCATGGACATGCAGATGCCGGTGATGGACGGCCTCGCAGCGACCCGCGCGATCCGCGCCCTGCCCGGGCAGTCGCGGGTGCCGATCCTGGCGATGACCGCCAGCGCCTTCAGTGAAGACCGGCAGCGTTGCCTGGACGCCGGCATGAACGACCATGTCGCCAAACCGGTGGACCCGGATGCCCTGTTCGCGACCCTGGCGAAATGGTTGCCGAAGCGGCCGCACGCTCCTGGCGCGGACTTGGCCACAAGTTTTGCCACCGGGTTTGCCACCATTGCCGGACTGGACGCCAAGGCCGGCCTGCGCATGACGCGCGGTAATACGGAGAAATATGCCGCCCTTCTGCGCCTCTTCGTCGAGCACCACGAGACGGATATGGCGCGCTTGCGTGCCTGCCTGGCCGCAGGCGACCGTGAACAAGCCAAGCGTCTGGCGCACAGCCTCAAGGGCGCGGCGGGAAGCGTGGGCGCGACCGGTTTGAGTGGGCTCGCGGCGGAACTCGAAACGGCCCTCGGCGAAGGCCGCGCGGAACCGAATATCGCGGCGTCCATCGAGGCCTTCGCACAGGCGCAGCAAGCGTTCAATGCCGCCGTGCGCGCCAGCCTGGTGGCGCCGCCGAGCGCGTTCGGTGCCAGCGCTACGCCGCCGGACCAGACCAGGCTGCGTGAGCACCTCGGCCACCTTGCCACCTTGCTGGCAAGCGGCGACGCCCAAGCCATTCCCATGCTGCGCGAAATGGCCGCGGAATTGCGTGGCGCGCTGGGCGAAGCGGTGGAACCACTGCGCCGCCAGATCGAAGCCTACGATTTCGAGGCGGCGCTGGAGACCTTGCGCGCGGCAGGCGAACGACTACCCGACTGAGCGGCGCAGGAAGGCGCCGGCGCGACTAAAACCACTAAGGAGCGCAGGGTTGACCGCTTTGCCACGCCATCCCTATGCTGCGCGCCCCATTTCAGGAGTTGCGCATGAATGCCCCCAATCCCGGCTGCTCCAGGGAGGATCTGGGCGTCCAGATTGCCGCCACGCCATGCTGACATTCCATTTCGATAACCGCTTCGTCAATGAACTGCCCGGCGACTCCGAGGAGGGGCCACGGCGGCGTCAGGTACAGGGCGCCTGCTGGTCGCGGGTGTTGCCGACGCCGGTGGCGGCGCCACGCTTGCTGGCCTGGTCGCCGGAAGTGGCGGCCCTGCTCGATCTTGCCGCCGAGGAGGTGGTCAGCAGCGAGTTCGCCGAGGTGTTCACTGGCAACCGCCAGTTGCCAGGTATGCAGCCTTATGCCGCCTGCTATGGCGGGCATCAGTTCGGACATTGGGCGGGGCAGTTGGGCGATGGCCGCGCGATCAGCCTGGGCGAAGTGGTGAACCGCGCCGGGCAGCGCTGGGAGTTGCAGCTCAAGGGCGCCGGTCCGACGCCCTATGCGCGTCGCGCCGATGGCCGCGCGGTGCTGCGTTCCTCGATCCGCGAATTCCTCTGTAGCGAGGCCATGCACCATCTCGGCGTGCCGACCACGCGCGCTTTGTGCCTCACGGCCACTGGCGAGCCGGTGCTGCGCGACATGATGTACGACGGCAATCCGCGCCACGAGCCGGGGGCCGTGGTGTGCCGAGTGGCGCCTTCGTTCATTCGCTTCGGCCATTTCGAGATTCCGTCTTCGCGCGGTGACCACGAATTGCTCGCGCGCCTGGTGGATTTCACGATTCGCCGCGATTTCCCGGACATCCTCGGTGGCGACACGGAAGAAAAACGCGCCCGCTGGTTTACCACGGTGTGCGAGCGCACCGCGCTCATGGTCGCCCACTGGATGCGGGTGGGCTTCGTGCATGGCGTGATGAATACCGACAACATGTCCATTCTCGGCCTGACCATCGACTACGGCCCCTATGGCTGGATCGACAACTATGACCCGGAGTGGACGCCCAACACCACCGACGAGGAAAACCGCCGCTACCGTTTTGGCCAGCAGGCGCAGATCGCGCACTGGAACCTGGCCCGCCTGGCCGAAGCACTAGCGCCACTATTTTCCAGCGAGGCGCCATTGCAGGCTGGCCTGGAGCGCTTCATCCAGGTTTACAGCGGCGAGTACAGCCCCATGATGGCCGCGAAATTCGGCTTCGCCGCTTTGCGTGATGACGATGGCGAGTTGATCGCGGAAGCGTTGGGCCTGCTGCAACTGGCGGAGGTGGACATGACACTGTTCTTCCGCGCCCTGGCCATGATCGATCCAGCCGCGGCGACTTTGGAACCGCTACGCGAGGCTTTTTATCGCGACGACCTGATGCATAGCCACGAAGCCGCCTTTCAATCCTGGCTGGCGCGCTATGCCGCGCGCGCGCGCGCCGATGCCGAGCCGATGGAAGTCCGCAAACAGCGCATGAACGACGTCAACCCGCGCTATGTGTTGCGCAATTATCTGGCCCAGGAAGCCATCGACCAGGCCGAACAGGGGGATATCTCCCGCGTGCATGAATTGCTGGAGGTGATGCGCAGGCCTTACGACGAGCAACCCGAGTACGCGCGCTATGCGGAAAAACGCCCGGATTGGGCACGCAACCGGCCGGGATGCTCGATGCTCTCGTGCAGTTCGTAGCGCTCCTGTAGCGCCGGGCCGATAACTTCGCTCCGTGCTCAAGCCGAATTGAGTAGCCGTCGGGCGTGGGGTAGCAGTTCCGAGGCGGTCAGGCCGCGCGGCCCCAGCCCCGCCTTCACTGCCAGATCGGCGGCCACGCCATGCAGCCAGACGCCGTAAACGGCGGCCGCTTCCACCGCCATGCCCTGGGCGATCAGCGCGGCAATGATGCCGGCCAGGACATCGCCCATCCCTGGCGCGGCCAGGCCGGGGTTGCCGCTGGTATTGCGCCAGACTTCTCCTTCCGGTGCCTTGGCCAGGGTGCCGGCGCCTTTCAGGACCACCACCGCATGGAATATCTCGCTCAGTCGCCGCACACTGCCTGGACGGTCACGCTGCACTTCCGCACTGCTTAGCCCCAACAAGCGACCGGCCTCGCCGGGGTGCGGCGTCAGCACGGTGGCGGCGCCGCGGGCACGCACCTGCTCGCGCAGGGCGGGGTCGGCGGCGATCAGATTGAGCGCGTCGGCATCCAGCAATAGCGGGTACTCCACGTTCAGGCTGGCGGCCAAAGCCCCCCGCGCGGCGGCGGCTTGTCCCAGCCCCGGACCCGCTACCAGGCAGGCGGGCTGCGCCAGGGGCGGCAGCGCGGCGGGGTGGGCGACCATCAATTCCGGCGTGGCCGGATCGAGGCCTATGCGCTCGTCGAGCACTCCCGCATAGACCCTTCCCGCGCCGCAGAACAAAGCCGCGCGCGCCGCCAGCAGTGCCGCCCCGACCATCCCCGGCGCGCCGCCGATCACCGCAACCGAACCGAAATCCCCCTTGTTGCAATCGAGCGGACGCGGCGATAGCCGGGCGGGAAGGGTATTCAACCGTATGTCTCGCATGGTTTCCTTTCCTCGTCATAGAGCTATAAGAAACATTACAGCCACCATAAAGGAGATTGCTATGGAAGCGCCTAATACCACACCCATTACCACTGCCGGCGGCAAGTTGCTGGCTTGCGCCTTGGATGATGCCTGTTCCACTCTGGATTGCGATGCTGTCATGGACGATTATGCCGATGCCCTGCTGGCCAGCGCGGAGGGCGAGGAGTTCGTGGCGCATTACTGCGGCGTGCAATATTTGCGGAAGACGGACAGCGAAGAGGCGGATGAAGGCTAAAGTTTTTCCGCTTTCTGGTCGATGAATATGCCGGCTGAGGTGGAGACACAGGCCGGCATATTTTTGGATGGAAAAAATGGACGAGGAAAAAAAGCAACGGGTGTTGGTGGTCGATGACGACACCCTCATGCGCGAAGTGCTCAAAGCAATCTTGCGCAGCGAAGGCTTCGCGGTGGCGGGCGAGGCCATGGATGGCCGGGCCGGCATTGCTCAGGTGGAACATCGACGCCCGGATGCGGTTTGTCTGGACGTGAATATGCCGGGCATCTCAGGCCTGGATACCCTGAAAATCCTGCGCGAGAAATTTCCCGGGGTACGCGTGGTGATGATCACTGGCGATGCCAGCATGGCCACAGTGCGCGAGGCGGTGAGCTTTGGCGCGGTGGGCTACATCATCAAACCGTTCAACGCCGGGCGTGTCGGCGATGCCCTGCGCGCCGCGCTCAAGCCGGCGGGCGAGTGGGCGGCTGTCTGAGGCGGACCATCGCAGCAATCGTAGATGTGGTTACCAAAGGGTAGGGGCTTCAGCAGAGCACAGCGAACCGCATCACACGGCTCGCCCCACGGAAGTCGGTGCGTCGTTTTATGCCAACTGGCATGGGTTGCGACCACCCTGGATGATGAAACCGAGCGCATTAGTAGCGCCGGCTTCCAGCCGGCGTCTTTCTGATTAGGCCCATGAAGCCGGCTGGAAGCCGGCGCTACAGGAGGGACGTGAGCTTGTTTCACGATAAAATCCGCGTTTTCCCGTATCAGAGCCCGGCCCATGTCCCGCGTCCTGTTCCTCAAGGGCGGTTCAGCCCTCTCCAAATTCCGTACAACCAAGTTGTTGGAGGCCATCGGCCCTCTTGGCGTCGCCGAGGTGCGGGCGGAACAGCGCTACTTCGTCGAACTCGACGATGATCTGAACCCGGACGATCTCGATTTCCTGGGTGAATTGCTTCATGCCGACCCGCGCCAGCCCGAGGGTGACTGCATTCTGGTCACGCCGCGCCTGGGCACGGTGTCGCCCTGGTCATCCAAGGCCAGCGACATTGCCGCCAACTGCGGCTTGAGCGCGGTCAGGCGCATTGAGCACGGCGTTAGCTGGCGCCTGCTGGACAAGAAGGGCAGGCCGGTGAAGGCCGAGGGGGTTCGCGCCGCGCTGCCGTATTTGCATGATCGCATGACGGAAAGCGTGCTGTTCGACGCACGCGATGCGGAAAAGCTGTTCCATCATGTCGCGCCGCAACCGTTGGCCACGGTGGACATTCTCAAGGGTGGCACCGAGGTTGCCAGAAAAGCGCTGCAACAGGCCAACGCGGAAATGGGCCTGGCCCTCTCGCCGGACGAAATCGATTATCTGGTGAAGAACTTCAAGCGGGTCAAGCGCAACCCCACCGACGTGGAATTGATGATGTTCGCGCAGGCCAACTCGGAACACTGCCGGCACAAGATTTTCAACGCGGAATGGGTGATTGACGGTGAGAAGCAGGCCGAATCGCTGTTCGCCATGATTCGCCATACCCATGACGTGCGCCCCGAAGAGACGCTGTCTGCATATGGCGACAATGCTTCGGTGATCGCGGGCGCCACCATTGGCCGTTTCTACCCGGACCAGAAGCACGTCTACCGCTTTCACCTCGAACCCACCCACATTTTGATGAAAGTGGAGACCCACAACCATCCCACCGCCATCGCCCCATTTGCCGGCGCGGCCACCGGCTCCGGCGGCGAGATACGCGACGAGGGCGCGGTGGGGCAGGGGTCAAAACCCAAGGCCGGCCTGTGCGGTTTCACCGTGTCCAACCTGCACATTCCCGGCTTCGAGCAACCCTGGGAACACGAGAATGGCAAACCCATCGGCCGCCCTGGCCGCATCGTCTCGCCCTTGCGGATCATGATCGACGGCCCCATCGGCGCCGCCGCTTTCAATAACGAGTTCGGCCGTCCCAACCTCACCGGCTACTTCCGCGCTTTCGAGATGCACACACCGGATGGCCGGGTACGCGGCTATCACAAGCCGATCATGCTGGCCGGTGGCCTCGGCAACATCCAGGAACGCCACATCCACAAGCAGCGCTTCGCGGCCGGCACCCTGCTGATCCAGTTGGGCGGGCCGGGCCTGCTGATCGGCCTGGGTGGCGGCGCCGCCTCAAGCATGGGCGCCGGCAGCAACGCCGAAGCCCTGGACTTCGATTCGGTGCAGCGCGGCAACCCGGAAATCCAGCGCCGCGCGCAGGAAGCCATCGACCGCTGTTGGCAGAGGGGCGAAGCCAACCCGATTCTCTCCGTGCATGACGTGGGCGCCGGCGGCATCTCCAATGCCATGCCGGAATTGGCCCACGGGGCGGGGTTAGGCGCGAAATTCGAACTGCGTGATGTGCCCAGCCTGGAGCCGGGGATGAGCCCGCGCGAAATCTGGTGCAACGAGGCGCAAGAGCGCTATGTCCTGGCCATCGCCCCGGAAAGCTTGCCGTTATTCAAAAGGCTGTGCGAACGCGAGCGCTGCCCGTTCGCGGTAGTCGGTACCGCCACCGATGATGGCCACCTGACCGTGACGGACCGCCATTTCGGCAAAAAAGCGGTGGATATGGAAATGGACGTCCTGCTCGGCAAACCGCCGCGCATGACCCGCGATGTTGTGCACCAAACGCCCACACTCAAGCCTTTCATCGCCGGGGGGCTCAACCTGAACGAAGCCGCCTACCGCGTGCTGCGCCACCCGACCGTTGCCAGCAAGTCCTTTCTCATCACCATCGGCGACCGTACTGTGGGCGGTTATACCGCGCGCGACCAGTTCGTCGGCCCCTGGCAGATGCCGGTGGCGGACGTGGCGGTGACCACCATGGGTTATGAAACCCATCTCGGCGAAGCGATGGCGATGGGCGAACGCAGCCCCATCGCGCTGATCGACCCCGCCGCCTCCGGCCGCATGGCGGTGGGCGAGGCCATCACCAACCTGGCGGCGGCGGCGGTAAACAACATTTCCGACATCCGCCTTTCCGCCAACTGGATGGCCGCTGCGGGCGCTCCCGGCGAGGATGCCGCCCTGTTCGACACGGTGCGCGCCGTGGGCCGAGAACTGTGCCCGGCACTCGGCATCAGCATTCCGGTGGGCAAGGACTCCCTGTCGATGGCTACCCGCTGGCAGGAGGAGGGAAAGGAAAAGGCCGTGGTGTCGCCGCTCTCCCTCATCATCACGGCTTTCGCCCCCAGCCCGGACGCGCGCCGCACGCTGACGCCGCAACTCAAAGCCGATGCGGGTGACACCGACCTGATCCTGCTCGACCTCGGACGTGGCCAGAATCGCCTGGGTGGCTCCATCCTCGGACAGGTTTACGGTGTACTGGGTGACACCTGCCCGGACCTCGACGACCCGGCGCGCCTCAAAGCTTTCTTCGCCCTGATCCAGAAGCTCAATGGCGAAGGCCGGCTGCTCGCCTACCACGACCGTGGCGACGGCGGCCTGTTCGGCACGATCTGTGAAATGGCCTTCGCCGGCCGCTGCGGCGTTGACCTCGATGTGGATGAATTGCGATACCACCGTCTCCACGACGACATCATGAATGACGTGGAAGACGCCCCCGACCCGCACGAGCCCTATACCAGCCGCCTGTTCGGCATCCTCTTCAACGAAGAACTGGGCGCGGTGATCCAGGTGCGCCGTGGCGACAGCAAAGCGGTCATGGACGCCTGCATGGAAGCGGGGATGCGCGACGAGTTCTACATCGTCGGCAGTACCAACCAGCATGACCGCATCCGCATCCTGCGTGAAGGCGTTTCGGTATTCGACGAAGCCCGCGTCGGTCTACTCAAAGCCTGGGCGGAAACCAGCGCCCACATGCAGACACTCCGCGACAACCCGGATTGCGCGGAACAGGAATTCAAGGGCTTGGCGAAGAAGAACAACCCCGGCCTACACGCCGAACTGAGTTTCGATCTGAACGAGGAGGTGGCCGTGCCCTGGGTGAAGAAAAAACGTGTCCAGCCCAAGATCGCCATCCTCCGCGAGCAGGGCGTCAACGGCCAGGTGGAAATGGCCGCCGCCTTCGCCCGCGCCGGTTTCGCCCCGGTGGACGTGCACATGAGCGACATCCTTTTCGGCCGCGTGAAACTCAAGGACTTCAAAGGCCTTGCCGCCTGCGGCGGCTTCTCCTACGGCGACGTGCTCGGCGCCGGCGGCGGCTGGGCCGCCTCCATCCTGCACAACGCCCGCGCCCGCGATGAATTCCAGGCCTTTTTTGAGCGCACCGACAGCTTTGCCCTGGGCGTGTGCAACGGCTGCCAGATGATGAGCCGGCTGAAAGCCATCATCCCCGGCGCCGACCACTGGCCGCGCTTCGAACGCAACCTCTCGGAACAGTTCGAAGCCCGCTTCGTCATGGTCGAAGTCCCGGAAACGTCCTCCATCCTGTTCGACGGCATGGCCGGCTCCCGTATGCCCATCGTCGTCGCCCACGGCGAGGGCAGGGCGGTATTCGACAGCAAGGCGCAACGAAAGGACGCCGAGGTCTGCCTGCGCTACGTCGACAATCGCGGCCGCAAGACCGAAACCTACCCGCTCAACCCCAACGGCTCCCCCAAAGGCATCACCGGCCTGACCACCCCCGACGGCCGCTTCACCATCATGATGCCGCACCCGGAACGGGTTTTCCGCGCCGTGCAACACTCCTGGCACCCGGATGAGTGGCGGGAAGACGGGCCATGGCTGCGGCTGTTCAGGAATGCGCGGAAGTGGGTGGGGTGAATGCGCGGGGGGGGGCGGGAAGTGTGGCAAGCAACACCGGGTTGGCTGCGCGTTAACGTGAAGCAACCGCCCTTCCTACGGTGGGTTTCATTGTCTCGGGTTACCGAAGGGGAGGGGCTTCATCAGGCCATCCGGCCATGATCGTTAGCCGCGCGTATTGGAGTTCGTTGGGAACTGGCTGAGCTCGACGCGCGGCGCCGGCTCCCAGCCGGGTTTTCGATGCTCGACTACGACATGGGTGAAAATGCCGCCGCGCACATAGAACTTGGCGGTCAGCCGCATGAAGCGCGGATCGGTGGCGCGTACCAGGTCGTCAAGGATGCGGTTGCTGACATCTTCGTGGAAATGCCCTTCCGCACGGAACGACCAGATATAGAGCTTGAGGCTCTTCAGTTCAACGCAACGCTGATCGGGGATGGTGTCCAGGAACAGGGTGGCGAAGTCCGGTTGGCCGGTTTTCGGGCACAGGCAGGTGAACTCCGGGATTTCCATATGGATGTGGTAATCGCGGCCGGGATTCGGGTTGGCGAAGGTTTCCAGGGTTTTGCTAGGTTGGGTAGGCATGGGGATGGGGAGAAAAAAGTAGAATGCGGCGCGAATTATAGACATCCCCCCTCCTGGCTTTTTTCCTCTCTTGCGCCTCAAACACATTCACATCGCCGGCTTCAAGTCGTTTGTCGATCCGGTGACGCTCCCCACCAGCGCGCAATTGACTGGTATCGTCGGCCCCAACGGCTGCGGCAAGTCGAACGTGATCGATGCGGTGCGCTGGGTGCTGGGCGAATCCAAGGCGCGTGAGTTGCGCGGCGCCAGCATGCAGGACGTGATCTTCAACGGCTCCTCCGGGCGCAAGCCGGCCTCGCGGGCCTCGGTCGAGCTCCTCTTCGACAACAGCGATGGCAAGGCGGCGGGGCAGTGGTCGCAATACGCCGAGATCGCGGTGAAGCGGGTGCTGACCCGCGGTGGCGATTCCAGCTACTGGATCAACAATGTTCAGGTTCGCAAGCGCGACATGGCCGATCTCTTCCTCGGCACCGGGCTTGGGGGAGAGGCCTACGCCATCATCGAGCAGGGCATGATCTCGCGCATCATCGAGGCCAAGCCGGAAGAACTGCGCGGCTTCCTGGAAGAAGCGGCGGGGGTGTCCAAGTACAAGGAGCGGCGCCGCGAAACTGAATCCCGCTTGCGCGACACGCGGGAAAACCTGGATCGGGTTTTCGACATCCGTGAAGAGCTCGGCCGGCAACTGGAAAAACTTTCCGCGCAGGCCGAAGTGGCGCGCCGATTCATCGGGCTGGATGCCGACCGCACGCTGAAGACCCGTTTTCTGGCGCTCACCCACAAACGCGAGGCGCAGGCGCGCCAGGCCGAATTGGCGCGGCAGAGGGAAGCCGCACGCAACGACATCGAAGCCAAGACCGCCGAACTGCGCCGTCTGGAAGCCGAACTGGAAAGACAGCGACTCGGCCAGTTCAACGCCACCGAAGCCCTCAACCAGTGCCAAGCGCACTTCTACGCGGAAAGCGGCGAGGTGGCGCGGGCGGAACAGGAGTTGCGCCACCTGCACGCCACTCGCGAACGTCTGGCGCAGGACATCCGCCTCTCCGGCGAGCGGCAAGCGGCCACCCAGGTGGAACAACGGGCGGCCGAAGAAGAGATCGAACAACGTCGCCGCGATTTGGAACAGGCCGAGGAACAGGCGGAAATCCTCTCCGAGCGCGCCGCCCAGGCCAGTGAGAACCTGCCGGAAGCCGATACTGCCTGGGGTGCGGCGCAGGCCGTGGTCGCCGAGGCGCAGCGGGATATCGCACAACTTGAGCAGACCACGCAACTGGAAGAAGCCCACGCCGCCCACGCCGAGCGCGCCATCAACCAGTTGAAGGCGCGCGAACTCAGAATGTTGCAGGAGCGGGAACATCTGGCTGAAAGCGACGAGGCCGAAGTTGAACGTCAGCAGAGGGAATTGGAAACCGAACAGGAGCGGGTGGTACGCCTGCGCGATTACCTGGACACCGCGCGTGGTGAATGGCCCCAACACGAGGCGCGATTGGCGCAAGCGCGCCAGGCGCGGGACGCCGCCAATCGCGAACTGCACCGCCTGGAAGCGGAAGCCGGCGCCCTGAAGAAACTTCAAAGTAGCGCCCACCAGGCGGAAAGCGAAGGCGCGGCCTGGCTCAAGCGCCTCGGGCTGGAATCGGTGCCGCGCCTGTGGCAACGCATCCGCGTGGCGGCGGGTTGGGAAACCGCGGTGGAAGCGGCCCTGGGTGAAGCGCTGGCGGCGTTGGCCGCGCAGGCCGAGGAATCGTGGACGGAGCAACCGCCGGAAGCCAGGTTCGAGCTCCTGCTCCCCTTTGTAGGCGCGCCTACTTCGCTAATCTCACCGCCAAGTGGGGAGGGCGACCTGAACCCTCTCGCCGATCTCATCCACACGGACGACCCCCTGATCGCCCGCTTTCTCGCCGACCGCCTGGCTCTGGCCTGGGCCACCGACACGCTGCGGCACGCGATCGCCGAACGCGGCAGCTTGCCGCCCGGTGGTTTCATTACCACCCGCGACGGCCATCGGGTCACGCGCGACAGCCTGATCTTCAACGCCCCGGAGAAGGGGCACCAGGGACTGCTTGCCCGCGCCCGCGAAATCGAGCGCCTGGAACAGGCGCAGGAAATGGCGCAGGCGGCCGTCGAGGAAGTGGCCGAGGAAGTCATCCAGGCCGAATCCGCGCTAGCCACCGCGCGGCGCCAGGGCGAAGCCTTGCAGGCGCAGTTGGCGCAGGCGCAGAACCAGGTACACGCAGTGCAGGTCAGCCTGGTGCGGGTGCAGGAAGCCGCGCGCCGGGTAGCGGAACGGCGTGCGCAGATCGAAAAGGAATTGAACGAACTCTACGGCCAGATGGCCGTGGACGAAGCCGCCTGGAACGACGCCAGCGAGCGTCAGCGCGAGGCGGAGCAGCAACAAAAGGAAGCACGCGCGCGCCTGGACACGGCGCGCGCCGCCCGCCAGGCCGCCGAACAGAAACTGCACGGCATGCGCGAAAGCCAGCGCCAGGCCGAGCGCGAAGCCCAGGAAGCCGCCTTTATGCTGCGTTCCCTAACCGCCCGCCTAAAGGAACTGGACGAACGTCGGCAACGCGCCACGCGTGGCCAGCAGGAACTGGCGGTGGCGTTCGAGCGTTTGCAGGCCGAACTGGCGCAAGCGCAGGAATCGCCCACGCTGGCCGCCCTGGATGCCGCCCTGGCGCGCCGCCAGACGGCCGAATCGGCGCTGGCCGCCGCGCGCGAAGCTCTGGAAGGCAGCAACTCCGCCCTGCGCGATCTCGACCTGGCGCGCATCACGACCGAGCGTGCCCTGGAGCCCCTGAAAGCCCGTGAAGTTGCATTGGAATTGAAACTTCAGGAAGCCCGGCTCAATGAGGCCCGCTACACAGAGGAACTGGAAGGTGTGGCCGAAGCTTTACTGGAAAACGACGCCCAGGACGCCGGCCTGGCGGTCCATGGTGAAGCCTGGCTGAAGAACGAACTCACCCGCCTGGAAGCCGAGATCACCGTCCTTGGCTCGGTGAACATGGCCGCGCTGGACGAACTCACCGCTGCGCGGGAGCGAAAACAGTATCTCGACGACCAGGCGGAAGACCTGGAAACCGCAGCCAGCACGCTGGAAGAAGCGATTCGCCGCATCGACGCGGAAACCCGCACTCGCCTGAAAGAAACCTACGACAAAGTCAGCCGCGAGTTCAAATCGTTGTTCACCGAACTGTTCGGTGGGGGTGAAGCGCAACTCCTGCTCACCGGCGAGGAAATTCTTGATGCCGGCCTTACCGTGCTGGCGCAACCACCGGGCAAAAAGAACAGTTCCATTCACCTCCTCTCTGGCGGTGAGAAGGCGCTTACCGCGCTATCCCTGGTGTTCGCCTTCTTTCGCCTCAACCCGGCACCGTTCTGCCTGCTCGATGAGGTGGACGCGCCGCTCGACGATAGCAACACCGAGCGCTATTGCGCTCTGGTTGCCAAAATGTCCGATCAAACCCAGTTCCTGTTCATTACCCACAATCGCCTGACCATGGAAATGGCGCACAACCTGGTTGGGGTCACCATGCCGGAACCAGGTGTTTCGCGCCCGGTGGTGGTGGATGTGGAGGACGCGATCAGGTTGGCGGTGTGAATACAGACCTTAGGAGCCGAGAAATAATAAGGGGGACGAGTATGGGTGTGTTGGCGGGATGCGATGCAAGGCGCCGGTCGCGCCGCATGGCCATTTCCTGCAAGCGCCCGGCAGGAGTCGTTGCCGCTTCAGCGGCTTACGAATCCGGCGTGCCCCATGCGGGTGCAACGCGGCAGCGCGCTCACTGGCGCGGCCAGAATGTTCAACTTATTGTTTCTCGGCTCCTTAATGCCGCACTCGTGCCGGGAGAATCTCGAATCGGTAGGTGTCGTGGCAGCCTGAGCAATAGGTCATCAACTCAGCCATCTGGCTTTGCGTAAGGCTCATGTCGGCCTTGGTTTCCGCGTCGCGTGCCATGACGGTCAGCGCTTCGTTCATGGCAATGGCCATCTGGGTAAATTCTTCCGGCAGCTTGTCCTTGATGTTATTGGGGATGCGATCCAGCATCCCGGCCATCGGTTTGGTGGAAACCGCGACCGCTTTCATGTCCTTGCTGGCCAGGGCGTTGTGCATGTTGAACAGGCTGTGCAGGAATTCCCGCATCTCATAGAGCACCTGATTGCGTTCGCTTGGGCCGATCTGAATGGCGATGCGGTTGTCCTTCGCGGTGGGAGGCAGCGCCAGGGCACTGGTAGAGAAACAGATCAGGGCGATGGCTATGGCGCGACGTGACATGGTGTCTCCCCCAACGGGTATGGTTTAACAAGGACGCGAAGATACTACTAGATTCAGAAAATGGAGAAGGTCTGATTCTGGTCCGCCGTGATACCTGGAAGCGGGCTGACTTAAGGCACATGCGGGTATTTCTCGGATTTTACCGGGCGCTCACCGGCTATACTTGCTGCGATTTTGATAAATGTGACAACTTTGGCGATCTTTATGGACCCCATCTCTCTTGAATCGAAGCGTCTTTATTGCAGCACTTCGCAAGCCGCCAAGATGCTTGGCGTCTCGCTTGGCACGGCGCAGAACATGGTCGAAGAAGGTGTGCTCGATGCCTGGAAAACCTCGGGTGGCCACCGCCGTATCAAACGCGAATCGGTCATGGCCATGCTCGCCAGGCGAGGTGGCGCGCAGGGGACGCCGGTTAACAACGAGGGGGGGCTGTCGGTGCTGATCGCCGAGGACGATGCGGATCTGCAAAAACTTTACCGCAAGACGATGGAAGGGTGGGAGCTACCTTTGTCCATCGAAATTGTCAGCAACGGCTTCGACGCCCTGCTGGTGGTCGGGCGGCGGGCCCCAGACGTCTTCATCGTCGACCTGGCCATGGCCGGGATGGACGGTTTCGAGCTGGTGCGCGCCCTGCACGGCAATCCGGCACTAGCCACAACCAACATCATCGTGGTCAGCAGCCTGAGCCGCGCGGACATCGCGAAACGCGGCATCCTGCCGCCGGACGTGCCGATCTATGGCAAACCCATCCCATTTCATGAACTACATGGCTTTTTTCGCGCCAGGAACTCCCAGAAACTTAGGCTGCAACGCGACACCTAAACCCACATTCATGGGATGGAACAGGTAGGCGCTTTTCCAGTAGATGCCGGTATTCAAGCCAGGGCTGCCGAAGAAGCCATTCCTTATCAAACACTTATAGCTAGCGTACTTCACAAATTTGTCACCGGGCGCCTGGTTGAGCCGTCGCCCACCCCAATGAATAAGGTTAACGTGAAAGAACCCACCCCAAGGGCGAGGCGGTACCTGGCGTGACGCAAGCCGGTGCGCAAAGCAAAGTGAGAAGAGCGGTTTAAGCGGCGGCGGGGAGGTATCCGTGTTTGGCGAGCATCTTGATCCAACGAGGGGCATTGCGCTGAACGACGAGGGCCTCGTAATCCACGGTTCGATCCTGATAGGGCGTGCCGGTGGCCAGCATGGCGTGAATGATGCGCAGCATCTTGTGCGCCAGGGCCACGATGGACTTCTTGTGCCCCTTGCGGATGGACAGCGCCGCGAACTTGTCTTTGAGGGCACAACGGCTTCGGGCAGCGGC
>Ga0210044_10004481_pt1 | contig 19451 bp, 15 predicted proteins | sample CryGey13umfilter_2_FD_183959 | JGI IMG/M metagenome (GOLD analysis project Ga0210044, IMG submission 183959) | Groundwater microbial communities from aquifer in Utah, USA - Crystal Geyser 4/9/14 3 um filter (SPAdes) (version 2) | ecosystem: Environmental > Aquatic > Deep subsurface >... | reverse complement strand
CACAAAATTGCGCCTGAATGGACGTCTGGATGAATGGGGGCAACGGACCCAAATGAAAGGAACGGCCATTGTGCCGGATATTTCCCGGTTCTCGAATATTGCCGGAAGAGACCTGGCCGGTGAAGTAAACGTGGACTGGCAGGCGGAAATAAAAGAACACGGCGCGTTGATCGACGCCTCTTTTGCATCCGATATCAGGAATCTGGAGGCCGGCATTCCCGAGCTTAAGATTTTTGCCGGAGAGCATCTGACGCTGGCTGGAAAAGTTCAGCGTGACCGGACAGGTTTTATCCGTGTTGAGGGGTTTACAGTGAAGGGAGCGGTGTTGTCGGCATACGCAAATTTAAACTTGCATCCCGATGAGACCGTGCAGGCCGACTGGTCGGTGGATATCCCGCAACTCTCCAGAGTGTCCAGTGTTATCGGACAGGAGCTTTCTGGCGACTTGACCATCCACGGAAAAACCACAGGGTCGATGCAGTCTCCCTCCATCAAGGCGAAAATTGAAAGTAAAACGTTAAACCTGAAAGGTGTTTCCATAAAACAGGCCACCGTCCATGTGAATCTGGGTAATTTGCAAAAGGCCCCTTCAGGGAATTTGGACGCCATCGCCGTGGTCAATGGCTATGGAGCTTCGGCCTACACCGGGTTTGTTTTGCAATCTAACGATCTTTTGCTTTTGGAAAAAACAAGGATGTCGACATTGGGGGTTCAGGTGCAGGGAAACCTCAAAGTCGGATTGCAGCCGGTAATGGCCAGCGGAAGGTTGAACGGCAGGGTTGTCGATTTCGCGGACATCAATGCGCTCTTGCAACAGAAACTTTCCGGGGATGTGGCTTTCAAAATCGGATTGTCGGAGAAAAACGGTCAGAGCGCCGACCTTGCATTCATGGCGGTCAATCCCAAAATGGATGGCGAGTCACCTGTTTCCGCGGAAACGCTGGAGTTGTCGGTGCATGCAAAGCAGGTTTTAAAAAATCCGGTTTTCGACAGCCGGATCAAGATTCTGCAGGCAAAAATTCCGGGCATGACAGTGAATCAGGCCATCTTGAACGCCATGGGGCCGGTGCGGTCGCCGGATTTTGATCTGATGACCGAGTTTGCTCCAGATCCCGCAACCAAAGGGACCCTCAAGGCGTCGGGCAAATTGAACCTGGGCGGTTCTGTGCAGAATCTGCAATTGCAAACGTTATCGGGGGCGGTGAAAGGGATTCCCTTTCAGATGATGGAACCTGCGTCAGTGACGATGTCCGGCTCGGATATTGAATTGAACACACTGGTTCTGAATATCGACAAGGGACGTGTTGCGGGAGATTTCAAAAAGAATCAAAACGGGATTCTGGGAAAGGTGTCCGTCGATCAATTGCCTCTGGATCTGGTAAACACGTTTTATCCTGGATTGGGAATCAGGGGCAAATTGCAGGGTGAGGCCGTTCTTTCCGCGTTGCAGGCCAGGCCCAGCGGAACGATGAAGTTTTCCGCGACGGAGGTGACATTGGAAAAAGCCGCGGAAAAAGCCCTGCCGTTGGCCAGCGCCGATTTAAAGGGAGACTGGAACGGGAAAAAGGTCAATGTGAAATTTGTGATGAACCAGCCTTCCATCGGCGATTTCAAATTTGATGGAGAAGTTCCCCTTTCCATGAATCAGGAGACCGCGGCATTCACCATACCCCAGAGGGCTCCTTTAAAGGGGACTGCCGAGGGCAAGGTCCTCCTGGAGATTTTAAACGATATTCTGTTGACTGGAGAAGATCAGGTGGCCGGGACCGTTCATCTCGGAGTTCAGGTCGCCGGAACCGCCGCGGAGCCGAAGGTCACGGGAAAAATAAATCTCGAAGGCGGATTGTATGAAAACATGAAGCTGGGTACAAGCATCGATGGTATCGAAATGGTGGTTTCTCTGGATCACGAGAACCTTCAGCTGGAAAAACTGTACGGACGCACGCCGAAGAAAGGCACCCTCTCCGGTAAGGGGGATATAAAAAACTATCTTAAAGAACATGCAGTCGCCAATCTTCACCTGGAAACCAAATCCGCGCAATTGGCGGCGGTGGATACGGTGACAGCCGTGGTCACCAGCGCGCTCGATCTGGTGGGGCCTATTGAACAGCCCCTGCTGAAAGGTGAAATTAAGATCGACCGTGCCGAAATCTTTGTGCCAAACAACCTTCCCGCGGATATTGTAGTTCTTGAGGTTGAAGAAACTCAGGCGCGGGAAAAGGAAGGCAAAATTAAAATTGAATCCGCGGGGAAAAAGGAACCCGGTTTTGCCATGGGTCTGGATTTGAAAATACATGCCCCCGGTCAGGTGTTTGTCCGTGGCCGGGGAATGGATGCGGAGCTTGAGGGCGATCTGCTGGTGACCGGCGATACCGTAAAACCCGCGGTGGATGGATCGTTAAAACTGCGCCGCGGGCAGTTGGATCTGCTTGGACGCAAGGTGAAATTCAAGCATGGAGTTGTGAGTTTCGATGAAGTCCCAGAAAGGGACCCCCAGCTTGATTTCAAGGCGGAAATTCCAGCGAAGGAAATCACGGTCCTTGTAGCGGTGCTGGGCGCTGTATCGAATCCGAAATTCCAGTTGAGTTCCTCGCCGGAAAAGCCCCAGGATGAAATTCTCGCCCGGCTTTTATTTGACAAAAGCGCCGGCGCCATGACTCCCCTGGAAGCCGTCCAGCTTGCCAATTCCGCGGCCCAGCTTGCCGGAGTCGGAGGCGAAGGACCGGGACTGATGGATAAAGTCCGCAATTCTCTGGGGTTGGACACGCTCAAGTTTTCAGGCGGGCAAGGCGTTTCCGGCCCCGGCGTCGAAGTGGGCCGCTACGTTTCCGAAGGGGTCTATGTCGGGGTAAAGCAGGGTTTGCAGGATAATTCCAGCTCAGCGGTCATCGAATATGAGGTGACTCCCAATATATCTCTGGAGAGCGATATCGGGGCGGATGCGCAGTCCCGTCTGGGGATACATATGGAATGGGACTATTGAATACAAATGAGATACTTTTCCCTGTTGCGATCCTCTCCCTGCGATTGCGATAATGAAAGAAACATGCCGGATCCATCCGCAATTTTTAGAGAACTCGTGTGATCGACGTTCGTAGCCTGAGCAAAACATACAAGCTGGGTAACGTGGATGTCACCGCGCTGGCAAATGTTACCTTCACCTTTGACGCGGGGGAGTTTGTTGCCATCATGGGCCCTTCGGGAAGCGGGAAATCCACGCTGATGAATCTTCTGGGGTGCCTGGACCTGCCTACTTCGGGCATATACCGTCTGGAAAACTACGATATCCAGAATCTGACCGCGGATGAGCTGGCGGAAGTGCGTAACCGCCGCATCGGTTTTGTATTCCAGAACTTCAATCTTCTTCCCAGGGCGTCGGCTCTGGAGAATATTGAGCTCCCTCTCCTTTATGGCCGAATTCCCAACGCTTCCGCAAGAGCGATGGAGGCGCTGGCCAAGGTCGGTCTTGCCGAGCGCGGCAAACACAAGCCCGCCGAGCTTTCCGGCGGCGAACGGCAACGGGTGGCCATTGCGCGGGCCATTGTCAATCGTCCGGCAATCATTCTTGCCGATGAGCCGACGGGAAACCTCGACTCGAAAACCGGGGAAGAGATCATGGATATCTTCAGTCAATTGAACGCGGAAGGGGTTTTGATCGTTCTGGTCACGCACGAGCCGGAAATCGCCCAGTATGCCCGGCGGATTCTTAACATGAAAGACGGAAAGCTGGTCAGCGATGCCGTCATGGCGGAGGCCGGCGGCTGATGCTCCTTTGGGATCTTTTTAAAATGGCGCTGCGCAGTCTCATTGCCAATAAACTGCGGACGTTTCTGACCACGCTGGGCATCATTATTGGCGTGGCCTCGGTGATTTCCATGATATCCATCGGCGAGGGGGCCAAACAGCAGACGTTAAGCACGATCGCGAAATTTGGAACCAATCTCATCTCCATTCAGCCGGGGCGGAAGAAAACACGGCATGTGTCGATGGACCGGGTAGTCAGCCTGACCTTGCAGGACGCGGAGGTCATTGAGGAGCGGGTCCCCCTCATTACCGGTGTTGCCGCCCAGGTATACCGCGCGGCGCAGTTAAAGTATGCGAACAAAAACACCAACAGCACGGTTCGTGGGACGGGCAAGGATTATGCCCGGCTGGCCAATTTTGTTCTGGAACGGGGCCGGTATTTCAATGCCGATGAAGTTCGCACTTCCCGGCAGGTCGCCGTTCTGGGAGCCACCGTGGTGAAAAATATTTTTGAGAACGAAGATCCGGTGGGCAAGGAAATCAAGGTGGATGGGAAAAACTATCTTGTGATCGGGACAATGGAGGCCAAGGGCGCGCTCAGCTGGTTCGATCCTGATGATCAGATTTTCATCCCCGTGACCACCGCTCAGAAGCGCTTGTTTGGCATGGACTATGTTCAATCCATCGATGTTCAGGCGGCCAACATTGAAGATCTGGAAATCATCAAGGAAGAGATCGAAAGTCTGCTCCGTCTGCGGCATAACATCCGGGAAGAGGAAGAAAGCGATTTTTACGTCCAGAACTCATCGCAATGGCTGAACAGCTGGGGGGATGCGGCGAAAACCTTCACCTACCTGCTTGGGGGGATCGCCGCGATTTCGCTCATGGTGGGCGGCATCGGCATAATGAATATCATGCTGGTCTCTGTAACGGAAAGAACGCGGGAGATAGGCATCCGCAAGGCGATCGGGGCCAAGAAAAGGGAAATCATGGAGCAATTCCTCATCGAGTCGGTTCTCATGAGTTTTTTAGGCGGCGGCATCGGCATTGTTCTGGGGCTGGTGATATCCAAAACCGTGTCCAAAGTGGGAGGATGGGATACGCTCGTTTCTCTGAATTCAATATTGCTGGCCTTCGGGTTTTCCGTCGGCGTGGGTGTTTTCTTTGGCTATTACCCGGCCAATAAGGCGGCCAACCTGAACCCTATTGATGCCTTGCGCTACGAATAACCGGGTTGAAGACGCCGGTTTAAACTACATAGATGAATTTCTCAAAAACAATGCGCATCCTGCCCGATAAAGAAAAATATTCCCGATTGCAAAAAAATTCCAGGCGGGTTCCCGTATACGGTGAGGCCTCGGCGGGAGACCTGCCCCCTGCCCTGCTCTATCGCGAAATGTTTGGCGATGATGAAGAATCGTTTTTGTTTGAAAGCGGCAGGGGGCCCGAAGCCACGGCCCGGTATACGCTGATGGGCGCTTCCAATGCAAGGAGCCTGAAGATCGAGAAAGACAAGGCGTTTCTGCAGGATCGGGGTTCTGGAAAAGTTCTGGAAATGGATGCCCTTGCAGGGCTGGACTGGTTGAATTTTGATGCGCAAGTTCAGGAAATCGACTATATCCGGCATTTCTGGGGTGGCTGGGTGGGATTCATCGGATACGAAGCGGCGGAAATTTTTGAAAACCTGCCAGCAAGAAAAGACGACAATCTGGGCGTTCCCGATTCATATTTTATCCAGGTGGATCGCCTCGTGGTCTTCGATCATAAGAAAGGATTGATCCGGGTTATCGCTTCCCGGGAAGAGCAGGAGGGTGCAGGGAGTTTTGATGGACTGGCCGCGGAAATCGACGCCATCTGGACCCGGATTCAGAAGATTCAGGCGCGTTATTCCCGATCCCCATGTTCCTTCGCATCCGCGCCGCTCGAAAAGAGCAAACCGCCGGGCAATGGACTTAAGTCCAATCTGAGCCCGCAGGAATATGCCCAACGGGTGGAGCGGGCAAAGATCTACATTGAGGAGGGAGATATTTATCAGGCGAATATTTCCCAGCGGTTCGAGGCGGCTGTTCAGACCGACCCGGTGGAGCTGTACCGAACTCTTCGCTCGGTCAACCCCTCCCCTTTTTCCGGAATTTTAAAGTTCAGGGATTTCGCCATTGTCAGTTCTTCGCCGGAAAGGCTGGTCAAGGTGGAAAATGACCGTGTGGAAACCCGGCCCATTGCCGGGACGCGCCCGCGAGGCCTGGACCCCGATAAAGACCGGTCGCTTTCTTCGGAATTGTTGCTCAATGAAAAGGAGCGGGCCGAGCACCTCATGCTGGTAGACCTGGAGCGCAACGATCTGGGCCGCATTTGTCAGAAGGGCAGCGTACGGGTCACAGACCTGATGTTTCTGGAACAATATTCCCATGTCAGTCACATCGTTTCCAATATTGAAGGCAAGTTGATGCCGGACGCCGGGGTTAAAGATATTCTGCGGGCGGTTTTCCCTGGGGGCACGATTACCGGATGCCCGAAAATCCGCAGTATGGAAATCATTGCAGAACTGGAACCGCAATGCCGGGGGCCTTACTGCGGGTCCATGGGGTATATCGGGTTCTCGCGTTTCATGGATTTGAATATCATTATCCGCACATTTATTTTGAAAAATGGCAAGGCCTGCTTCAACGTGGGAGCGGGTATTGTGGCGGACTCGTGCCCGGAAAAAGAATATCAGGAGACTCTGGATAAGGCCGCCGCTCTGATTCAGGTTCTTTCCGGCCAGGAAAATGGGAGGCTTCCATGAAACCGCAGATCGCTTTTCTCAACGGACTGTTCATGGATCTGCATTCGGCAAGAGTTTCCATTCTCGACCGCGGATTCTGTTATGGCGATGGTCTGTTTGAAACGATGCGTTCCTATCGAGGCCGGGTATTCCGCCTGGATGCGCATATCGAGCGGCTCTTCAGTTCGCTCGACCACATTGGCATTCACCTTCCCATGACTCAGGGGGAAATCAAACGGACCATCCGGCACGTGATGGAAAAAAACCAGTGCCCGGACAGCATGGTGCGTTTGACCGTGTCCCGGGGGGAGCAGGAGGGAGGAATTGTTTTCAATCCCGATCTGCCGCCCACCGTTGCCATTTATCAGAGACCCCTGCAACTTCTTCCCCGTAAATATTATGATGAAGGAATCGATGTATCTCTCTTCCCTTCCAGCGCATTCAGGGTCAGCGGCCTGGCGCGTCAGGTTAAATCCTGCAACTTTCTTTCTTATATTATGATCCGGGAACAGGCCCGCAAAAAAAACAGCATGGAAGGCATTCTAATCGATGAGAACAATCGGATCGCCGAAGGCACGACCAGCAATATTTTTATGGTCCGGGACGGGGTCCTGAAAACTCCCGAGGTGAGCGAATACGTGCTTGCGGGGATCACCCGTCAGGTGGTTCTGGAAATTGCGGCATCCCGTTCCATTGCCGTTTCTGAAACCTCCCTTGCTCCCGGCGATATTTTAGCGGCCGACGAGGTGTTCATCACCAATTCGGGAATCGAAATGCTGCCTGTCAAAAGGGTGGATGGCAGGAAGGTCGGCGATGGACGCCCAGGGGAAATCACCCGGTATCTGCACAGGGAATTTTTAAAAAGCGTTGAACGGGGAAATTAAAAGTGCTAGTCTCTTCAATCCAACTTTATTTCTTTATCTCACAATTCATTGACAGGACCCGATGAGCGCCGCGGACCGTTTTCATGACAACCCAAACGGAGTGATCACCGACACCTTTAACCGCAAGGAATGGCTTCCAAAGGATTCCTACCAGGATCTCGGCAAATGGAGGAACTGGCAGGAGATCGCGGCCTATACTCTGTTGATGCGGCAGGTTTATGCCGGAGGATACTCCGACTGGCGCCTTCCTTCCAAGGAAGAGGCCTTGAGCCTGTATGATCCGCAGCTCATGTCGCAGGATTGGAAGGGAAACGAGATCCATATCCACCCTGTTTTTGTCGCCAGAGGCTCCCGCTATATCTGGACCTGCGACGTGAACGAAAAAGAGGAGGCCCTGCGGGTGGATCTTTGCGAGGGGACTTGCGAATACGTCCCCAAAACCGAACAGGAATTTCATGCGGCGCGGCTGGTCCGGGATATCACCAATTGATCGCCCGTCAATCCCCGGAAATCCTGAAGCCCAAAAGTTCCCAGAAAGATTCTGAGTCCAGAGAGGCAATGGATTTTCTTAAATAATCTTCCCCGCCGATGGAGTGTTCCTCCACTCCGTTGTCTTTGGCAGTCACCACCAGCACATCCGCGTGTTTCGTTTTTTCAAACCCGTTGAACAGCGCCGCGGGCGTGGACGGCGAAAGATCCAGAGGAAACCGCCTGGCGGTTCTCCTGCCGTTTTTAGCGTCGTGAAGATCGACGTATAGACCGTTGCCGTTCACCCGGCAGTGGATCGCGTCGTTTTCCCCGCACCCGGGAACTAAAATAAGATTCTCCACCCGCACGGCATATTCCGGGCTGAATTTCCCCGGAAACCATACTTTGCCGGTATCTTCTATTTTTGCCATCTCTGCCGACCCAGGTTGGATTTTGACTTGATCCCACTTTTATAACATAATTCAACCAATTTCAATCCACCTCTGGCAAAAGGTTAATGGCGCATTGACTGAGCAATTTTATCACCGGCTGGAACAGGAACTGGATTCCCTGCGCGAAGAAAACCTGTACAGGGAAGTCCGGCTTTTTGAGCATTCCCGTTTGAATTTATCCTCAAACGATTATTTGTGCTTACGCTCCCATGAAAAGGTGCTGGCCGGCGCACGCCGGGCAACGGAAGAATATGGAGCGGGAAGCGGCGCCTCTCCCCTGCTTGGCGGTTTTCTTCCCTGTCACCGGCAATTTCTGGAACAACTTCTGCAATGGAAAAATAAACCCTGCGGAATGCTGTTTAACACCGGTTTTCTGGCCAATCAGGCGGTGGTGAAGCATTTGCCTGGGAAGCACGACCTTGTGCTTGCAGATCGTCTGATTCATCACTCCGTCGCCCAGGCCCTCCGTCAGGGTTCCGCCAGATTCAAACGCTACAACCATTTGGACCTGGAGCATCTGGAAGAACTTCTTGAGAGGCATAAAAGGGATTATGAGACCCTGTTCGTGGTGACGGAAAGTGTGTTCAGCATGGACGGGGATTATCCTGATTTGCATAAACTGGTGGCAATTAAACGCCGCATTCCCTTTGTTCTTATCCTCGATGAAGCGCACGGGACCGGTGTTTATGGACCCTTAGGTGCGGGACTGGCGGAAGAAATGGGTGTGGAAGAAGATGTCGATATCCTTGTCGGCACTCTGGGAAAGGCCCTGGCCAGCGCAGGAGCTTATGTGCTGGCCCGGTCTCCGCGCGTAGTGGAATTTCTGACCAACTTCGCCGGGGAATATATTTACTCCACGTTCCTGACACCCGGCCAGGTGGGAGCCGCTTCCGCCGCGGTGAAGATCGTCCGCCAAGGCAAAGATAAACGAATGGCTCTGAGGTCGCTTGCCAAAGAATTCAGGAGTAAACTTGCGGTGGCGGGGTTTGGGTCAAACCATTACGACTCGCCCATCGTCCCCGTCATCGTTGGGGAGGCCGGAGAGACAATCCGGCTTCGGGAGCTTCTTCTCGAGCGCGGTTTCCTGACAGGCGCCGTCAGGCCGCCGACGGTTCCCAAAGGCACTTCACGTCTGCGGATTTCCCTGCACTCCGCAGTGAAGCCTTCTCATCTCGATGAGATTTTAGCCGTTTTGAAACAATGGAAAAAAAAATAACCGTTACGGCTGTTTGTGGATGGGCTCTGCCGCCAGAGTGGTTTTGCGGTGTGGTTGCAAGTTGTTTTCCGGGAGCGAACGTCAAGGTGCTCTACCCTTCGCATCCTGAAGATCCCGAGGAGGCGGAACATCTTCTCGGTTTGGCAAAGGCGGATTTGTATATCGGTTATTCCCTTGGCAGTCTCTGGTTGATGACCCACCGTGAAAAAATTCCTCCGGGGCAATCCGTTAAAGCAGTATTGGCTCCCATTCTGGCCTTTGCCCAGGAACGCAATAGGGGTGGAAAAACTCCCGAAACCCAATTAAAATATTTACGGAAGAAAATAAGGAGAAATCCCAGGGATCTTTCTCCCCTGCTTGAATTTTACTCTGACTGTGAAATTCAGTTTTCCGAATCGTTCAGAAAAAATATCCCTGCCACCCCCGCCCTTTTAAACGGATTGGAATTTCTTCAGATGGCATCTGTTTCTGGAAAACAGGCCGAACAGTTCACAGCCCTTGCGGGAGAAAACGATATTTTTTTGGATAGCGCAATATTAAAACAACATATCCCTCATCTCGAAATTGTCCAGGGAGCGGGTCATGCCCCGCACCCGCTTGTAAAACGCCTCGCGGAACAAATTAAATTTTAAGGACGTATGCAAATATACGGCATAGATTTTACCAGCGCTCCAGACCGCAAAAAGCCCATGACCTGTGCCTCTGGAATATTTACAAAGGACAAGGGTATCACCATTCTGCGCGTCGAGTATTTCACTCTCTGGAGTGAATTTGAATCGTTTTTACTCAGCAAGGGACCCTGGTTCTGCGGAATGGATTTTCCCTTCGGCCTTCCTGTTGAATTTCTGGATAAAATGAACCTGCCGCGAGACTGGTCCAAATATGTGAAGGCGGTGTCCCGATGGGAAAAGAAAGGGTTTGAAAAGAAAATCCTGCAATACAAGAAAAAACGCCCCAAGGGCAGGAAGGATTCCCTGCGCATTACGGATGTGCTGGCGCATTCGCAGAGTCCTTTGAAACTGGTGCGTGCCCCCGTCGCTAAAATGTTTTTCGAGGGGGCGCCCCGCCTTCTTGAATCGGGCGTGTCCGTTTTGCCCTGCCACCCGGCGGACAACAATAGAATCGTTGTAGAAGCCTACCCTGCCCTGCTGGCGCGGCGCTTTGCCGGCAAATATAAGGATGCATCTTCCCAGGGCCTGTCGGCTGAAGTCGATACCGGGAGGAAAAAAATAATAAAAGGCCTAAAGTCGGCAGCGCTTGGAAAAGAGTTTGGCTTTACCATCCATTTGGAAAAACCGGTCATTGCGGAAATTACGGATGATGCCGGCGGAGACGCTCTGGATGCCGTGCTTTGCGCAATTCAGGCCGCGTGGTCCTGGAAAGCGGGAAAGCCGGGATACGGAATGCCCGGTTTGCACCATCCCATCCTGGAGTCGGAAGGCTGGATCGTCGATCCTCGATTGGCCGTTGACCGTCGTAAAAAAATTCCCGGACAGGTCACTTCAAGAGGAGGGTTCGAGGGGGAAAAAATAGAAAGCGCGGAAGGCGGAACCGAAGACCTTTCCAGCCAGATCAAGCGCCTTTCCGATATAGGCCGGGCCTTGTCCGGCCAGCCGAACCTGACATTACTGCTGGAGGCGATTCTTACTGAAGCAAGGAACCTGACGCATGCGGACGGAGGAACCCTGTACCTCAGGGAAGGGAATTTTCTGTATTATAAAATCATGCAGAATGAAACTCTCAAAATGAATATGGGAGGATCTGACGCGGTAGAAATTTCTTTCAGCCCGGTAGAACTGGAAAAGTCGAAGATATGGTCTTATGTCACCCTGCGCGGAATGTCCGTGAATATCCCAGATGTAAATCAGTTCGACCAGTTTGAGTTCAGCGGACCCAGAGAGTTCGATGAAAAATATGGTTACCATACCCGGTCGATGCTCCTTGTGCCCATGAAGAACCGCGAAGGAGAAGTCATCGGGATTCTTCAGCTTTTGAATGCAAGGGAAGTAAAAGATTTGAAAACGGTGATTCCATTTTCCGCAAATGTCGAAAGCATGGTCGAGTCGCTGGCTTCCCAGGCGGCTGTGGCGGTGAGTTACTCGGCTTTATTGTCGGAAATGCAGGAAGCCAACTTCGAACTGATGCATGCCAGGGATAAGGCGTTGGAGGCCAGCCGGGCCAAGAGCAGTTTTCTCGCCAACATGAGCCACGAACTCAGAACGCCGATGAACGCGATTATCGGTTACAGCGAAATGCTGGCGGAGGATGCGCGGGACCAGGGATTGAAAGAATTTGAGGAGGATCTGGAAAAAATCAACTCGGCGGGGAAACATTTGCTCGCCATTATAAACGCGGTCCTGGACCTGTCTAAAATAGAAGCCGGTAAAATCGATATCCACCTGGAGGTTTTTAGCATCGCGGAACTTGTCAAGGATGTCATTGCTACCATAAAGCCCTTGGCGGAACAAAACAATAACCGGCTGGAGGTCCAATGCCCCAATGACCTGGGGACTATGAACGCGGACCTTGTCCGCACCCGGCAAATGCTTTTCAATTTGCTGAGCAACGCCTGTAAATTCACAGAAAATGGAACGGTCTGGCTAAAGGTTTTTCGCAAATCAGAAGATGAGGTCGACTGGATTCACTTTCAGATCACGGATACCGGAATAGGCATTTCGCCGTATGAAGTGAGAAAGTTATTCACCGAATTCACTCAGGTCGATCCTTCCAATACCCGAAAATTTGGAGGAACGGGACTGGGGCTCGCTATCAGCCGGAGATTCTGCAGAATGATGGGAGGGGATATCTCCGTGCAAAGCAAGCCTGGCCACGGTTCGACATTTTCGATTCATTTGCCGGTCAAGGTGACGGTGCAGACGTATCCCCATCGAAGAATCAAAGATCTATCTTGAACAACCCGTCCTTGCCTGCCATTTTTTATCTCCGGGGATATCCTGAAATCCAGATCCGCTTCCATTAAGATAATTGGGCAATCCTTACAGTTCTTCTGTAAAATCCAGTCCTGGCCTGATTTGAGTGCGCGGTGCGTCGAGAAAAAATAGAATGAAGGAAAATATCATTTCACATAATATTGAAAATAAGATCGCGGCAAGTTTCTCCAAACATGCCCGGAGTTATGATAAACATGCGCAACTTCAGAAAAGCATGGCGGAGAGGCTGGCGTCCATGCTGCCCAGACAATTTCCCCAGCGTATAACGGAAATCGGCTGTGGCACGGGTGTGTTTACCCGGCATCTTCTGACTCATCGAACGGGGCATCTGATTTTAAATGATATTTCACCGGTCATGATAGGTCTTTTGCGCGAGAGAATGGCCTTGCCTGCCGATGCTGAGTTAGTCATCGGCAATGCCGAAAAAATAAACTTTGCCCAGACAGACCTGATTGCTGCCAACGCCGTTTTTCAATGGTTTCACGATCCAGGCGAAACACTGAAGCATTTGCGCCGGTCCCTGAACCCTGGAGGGGAATTGATTTTCAGCACCTTTGGGCCGGGCACTCTTCAGGAGTTCAGAGAAACCGGTTCCCTTAAAAGTCCGACCGTTCTGCACTCTATTCAGGAATGGGCCTGTATGATTGCCGCCGCTGAATTGATACTGAAGGAGTCGCATTCTGAATTCAGAAAAACCTTTTTCCCGAGTTCACTTGCGCTGACCCGAAACCTTCAGCAGATTGGCGCCGCACCCTTACAACTAATGGATTCCGGGGGGTTGAGGAAATTGATACGCGACTACGACAAAAAATTTTCCACCGCGCACGGGGTTTATGCCACCTGGGAGCTTCTGTATTTTTCCTGTGTCTGCTGATTTACCACCTGAGGGAATGCAGTGAATTGCGATAAAAAATGTTTATGGTATGAAATCCGATCTGTTTAGCGAGAACCTCGTTCGATTAGAAAAAACACATCCCCGCCTTGCGCAAAAAGTAAGGTCGTTTCAGCCCACGGGGAAGTATTCGGCCCCCGCCTCACAAGCAGGTTCCTCTTTTTTGGTCAGGAATTTCCCGGACGGAACAAAAAGAACATTATTGAGTTCCTATGATCCGGTCCAGGAAGCCGTGCGTTTTGTGGGGGCGCAATCCGCCGCGCCCAGCCTGAATTTCCTGGTTCTGGGTTTTGGCCTGGGTTATCACGTTCTGGAACTGGCACGACGGATTCCCGATGCAAGCCAGGTGGTTGTGATTGAAAGTGACCTGGAGGTATTTTATCTTGCGCTGGCAAATATCGATCTGAGTTCTGTTATGGATCGACCGGGAATGCATTTTCATGTCGGCGCGGATATTTATCCTCTGGCGGAGGCTCTGGAGGAGAGCCGCACCAGCTTCGCTCTCAACGGATACAAGGTTGTCGGCTTCAAGGCATTGATGGATCTTGACCGTAAGTATTACGAAAACATGCTTGCGGGAATTGTATCGGTTCTCTTTGAAACAGAGGTCGATCTTAAAACCAAAGCGGCGTTTTCAAAAACGTTTTATCGAAATATTATAAAAAACTGGAAAAACTATATTGTCAGTCCGGGCGTGAAGTTATTGGAACATTATTTCCCGGGTGTGCCCGCGATTATTGTTTCGGCAGGACCCTCTCTTGATAAAAATATTCAACTTCTTAAAAGTATCGGTGAAAATGTCATCATCATTGCGGTGGCGACGGCTTTAAAGCCCCTTCTGAAAAGTGGGATCGAGCCGGATTTTATCGTCACTATCGACGCCGATGAATCCACGGACAAATGCTTTCAATTTATCTCTCCTCCCAAAAATTCCTGGCTGGTCTTTGACCCCTGCGCTCCCTCTTCGGTGGTGGACCGGTTTCCCGGAAGAAAAATAGCCGTAGACTCGGGGGTGTATCTGTCTCAGTGGATCGCCAAACGGCGCGAAGGAAAAGGATTTCTGGGAAAAACGTTTTCCGTGGCTCACACAGCGTTTCTTTTTGCCTGCCACATGGGTTGCGATCCGGTGATATTGATTGGCCAGAACCTAAGTTTCAGCGGGAAGCGGTTGCATTGCGCCGATTCATTCTATGACGAGAATCGAAAAGATAGAATCAGTTCGGTTCGAACTCTTGAATTTTTAGAGAATGAACGGTTTCAGGATTTCATTCCATCGCTCAAGTGGACTCATGATATTTTTGGGCAACAAACCCATACGACAACCGCCTTGGATTTGTATCGCAACCACTTTAGATGTGAAGGCTCCAGGAGCACCGCGGTTTTTAACGCTACTGAAGGAGGACTGGAAATAGCCGGGGCTCAAACCGTGTCCCTCAGGGAAGTGTTGTACCGCTACGGTTTGAAAATAAAATCCCGCAAGAAAAATAATTTACCGCAGGATTTTCAAAAGCCTGAATATTGCGATGACATTTATTCAAGTTTAGCGGGTCAATCATTACGATTCCGGCAAATACTCGATGACTTAAAGCGTTTTAAATTTCAGATTTCCGGGTTATCCCATGGCGATGGGCGCGGAAAGAGAGAATTGGTGAGGCAAATGGAATATTTTTATCGAACTCTTGTGGCGGAGCCTGAAACGCTTAAGCTCATGCAGGGGTATCTGTATTCAGATTTTATTGAATGGAATCGGCGGAGCGGGGAAATTGCCTTGAAAGAAAAGGAATGCCGAGAGGATGAAATTATCGAGGAAAAATTCCAGCGCGATGTTAAATTTCTCGATGTATTGGAAGACGCCGCTGATTTTCTTGCAATGGCGTTTAATAACATGGCAAGTGAGAAGAAAGCGCCCGGCTAGAGCTTAACGGCCTTAATAATGCTCGAACCCTTTTCCAGTTTCGATATTTTGCATGAACCGAAGCCCGTTTTTTTTAGTAAATCTTTAGTTTCTTTGAAAGTATACGTCTTACCTGTGGCCGTGAACATCAGCATGGTCAGTGAAAACAACGCCGCATCGAAAGGCTCGGTTTTATTTTCATTGAGAAACAGGTCCGCCAGAATAAACCGGCCTCCCTTCACCAGCGATTGATGGATTTTTCTGAACAGTATTTTGTTTTCGGCGGGATTATAAATATGAAGGATATTTGAAAATAAAACCGTATCGTAATTCCCACCATAATCGGTTTGGAAAAGATCACCTTCGATAAAGTCAAATCTGGATAAGACCCGGTTGCCGGCAAGGATCTCCTTGGCGACGTGGATTGCCGATTTTCGGTCAAACAGGGTGGCGGTGGCCTTTTTATCTTTTTTAAGGATGGCCGCGCTGTAGGACCCCGGTCCGCCTCCAAGATCCAGCAGTCTGCCTACCGGTTTTCTTGCCACAAAACCGGCTACCTTCCTGGAATAAAATTCACTTCGCTCGTGCATGGCATGGGTGAAGAACCAGCGGAAATCCGGATCGTCTCCTCCATCGTACTGGGTCAGATCTCTTCCATTTTTCAGGGTCTCCAACAGGTTGGTCCATTCCTTGCGGTTTTCTTCCCGTAGTTTCAGCATACCCTTTTTAAAGTCCGGGCTGGAATTGCACAGGTGCCTGTAGGTTTCGGAAGTATTTTTATAACTGGAATTTACTTTCCGTAAAGCTCCCATGGCAACAAGAGCGTTCAGGAGCATTTCAGTTTCAACTGGTTTGGTTTCAGCTTGAATTGCAATTCTGCCGGAGGTGAGCGAGTTTTTTCCAAGAATGGAGAAAATCTTCAGCTCCAGCGCCGCCAGCAGAATATTTGCCTCTTCCAGTTGATCTATTTTTTCAATGATCTGCTTGAAAGTGAGCATGTGCATTTTATTCGTCCCTTTATTTTCAGATGGACAAAAGTCTGGTAAATCAGGATTAATATTAAATCATCCCGGACAGTGTTTAATCGAGGCACATAGGAAGATTACCGTCCAGAAATTCTCAAACTATTAATGCGATGCAGTCTTTTCAGCCTCAACCCTGTGAAAATCCCGGTTCCACGCATACATGTTCGATCCCGCACAGAACCGCTGCTGTGGGTGAAGGTCAATTGATTTGAAATTAGCGGTCTGTTGTCGATTGCGCGCAAAAAAAACCGGGTCCACAAGGGACCCGGTCTTCCTGGTTGCCACCAAGATTCAGGAACGCATCGGAATGGTTCCTGCGGTAATACTGGAGTGGTAATTAAATTACAATGTTATGGGATGAATTGTCAACCAGGAATCATTCGTTCAGCAGAAGTTCCAGAACTTCTTCCAGTCCCTGGCCCGATCCAAAAAGTTTGTAACGCACGTTTCCTTTTTTATCGATCAGGATGGAAGACGGCGTTCCGCGCAAGCCGTAAGCTTCGAAAGTCTGCGCGGTGTACATTTTCTGCTTCAAGTAAGCCTTGACCTGGTTGGTAATCATCTCCTGAGTTTTTTTTGCGAGTGAATCAAAGTTGTTTATGTCACGCCTGATGATCTTCTGCACATCTTCCTCATTGACTACGTTCGGGCACTTTACCAGTTTGTCCCAGGCGATTGGAAAAGGAATCGGGTATTGCAGCCGGTTAAAGTCAAGCAGGTTTGCCTGGGTCATGGCGGCCAGAGTATCTCCAGTGACCTCTCCAGTCGATAATAGTTTCTGCAGATTTTGCAGATTGTTTTTATCGAAATCCTCGAAGGCCGTTGCCAGACCCCAGGTGACGAGAGGCTCCCCTTGAAACCTTTGAACGACTTCGATCACTTCCGGGAAACCGTGGATGAAGCATCCCGGACAATTGACCTGAAAAACTTCGATTAAAATGACGTTGCCCCTGTTTTGTTCCAGAGTGGAGGGCTGCCCCTGAACCCAGCAATCGATCGCAATCTCGGGAGCCTTCTCTTTAACCTTCTGCATTTACTTTTCCTTCCTCAATCATTTGAATCGTTCGATCGATCATTCTGCGCATGGAATCCGGGGGATGACTGCTCAGGGCCTGGTGTAAAACATAGAGCGCTTTGCTTTTTTCACCTTTTGAATTGTGGATCATTCCCAGCATAACATGGGAGATGTGCCATTTGTCTTGATGAGGATGTTTTTTGATGATCGCATTCAACTGTTCAATGGCCTTGGAATATTTCCTCAACTTGTAATAGGCTGTGCCCAGACCGAAACGAATATTATCTTCCATGGAAGCCGGAGGATGACTGTGCAATGCCTCGTTGAACTTGTGAATGCTTCTTTTATATTTGCCCTCTTTCAGCAGACGGATGGCGGCGGTGTAATCTGATTGCGAATAAACTCTTTTAGGTTCAGACCTCATGGCTTCAAGCGTTCTCAAGTTCGACTTTATAATTTCCTGCGAAATATTGAGTTTGGCCAATTCATTTTTAAACTGTTCCTGTTGCAGTTTCTGAAACTTGATCCGCGCCTCAATGTCGGATTCCAGAGATTGATTATTAGTCACGGTGTGTGCAATTGTGGACTTTAAACCCTGCGTTTGCCGGTCCAGGGCCTGCTGCTTTAAAAACAGGTTTTCAATTTCACCGGAAATATCATCGAGCGTTTCCTGCCGGGTTCGGCGCAACTCGAGTTCCTGCGCACTCGGAGGAATCCAGACATACATTTCATTGGGATTGACGGGCGCTTCCTGGACTGTTTTTGCCGGAGCGGTGGAACAGGCGGAAAAAAGAAATGCCAGTCCCCCAAGGAGGGAAAGATAGAAATATCCGGTTATTTGAGTTAAATTAGTAGAAGTCATTTCCAATTAATTATTCTAAGATAAAACCCTTTAAAAATCAAACTGTTAACGAATAATGGACGATTATTACAACCTTTTGGGTGTCGACCGCAAGGCGACCGATGAACAGATCAAGAAGGCCTACCGCAAGCTGGCCATGAAGTTTCATCCCGACCACAATAAAGATAACCCGCAGGCCGAGGAGCAGTTTAAAAAGATCGCCGAAGCCTATGCCGTTTTGAGCAATAAGGATAAGCGGAAGAAATACGACATGTACGGCGCCGAGGGGTTCAAACAGAAATTTTCCCAGGAGGACATTTTCCGCGACTTCGATATCAACGAGATTTTCAAAGGCTTTGGCTTCAGCTTCGGCGGCGGTGATCCCTACCAGGGAATCGAAGAACTGTTTCGCGGCAAGAGCAGTTTCCACGGGTCGTTTGAAAATGTTTTCGGAGGCCAGGGGTTCCCCGGCGGAACAGGCAGGCCGCAAAGAGGACAGGATCTGGAATCCACTTTGACCATCGGGTTCGAAGAAGCCGCTCTGGGGACGCAGAAAACCATCACCCTGCAAAAAAACGGAGGCCGGGAAGAAACAACCCTTAAAATACCGGCCGGCATCAATAGCGGCAAGAAACTGCGCTTGCGGGGCAAGGGCGGTCCCGCTCCGGCGGGAGGGTCTCCTGGAGATCTCTATATAAGAATCGCCGTCCAGCCCCACCCGGTATTTCAGAGGGAAGGAGACGATATCCTCGTCGATCTGGAAATCAGCCTCACCGATGCCCTGTTGGGGACCATCAAAGAAGTGCCCACGTTGACCGGAGCGAAAAACCTGAAAATTCCGCCGGGAACCCCAAGCCACAGCAAGCTGCGGTTAAAAGGCATGGGTGTGTCCCATGCTTCGGGAACGGCAAAAGGCGATCAATTCGTACGGGTTCTGGTGAAATACCCCAAAGAGTTGACCGATGAACAGCGGGAACTGGTAACCGCCCTGAAAAAACTGGGCCTGTAGCGGCTTCGGATACGCTTGGAGAAGTCCCGGCAAGCCTTTTCATGAATCCCGATTCCGTTTTACGCATCTAGACTCAATAGAATCCTTTGCATAAGTGAAGAATCTTCATGGAGCCTATCTCACGTCATCGCGAGCCGCAAAGCGGCGCGGCGATCCAGCGACTCTGGATTTACCCCTTCGGGGCATGAAGGCTAGGGTGAAATATCACATACCCCTCCGGGGCACGTAAATTAGTGAAGAGATATCACGGCTTCGTCACCGTTGGCTCCTCGCAATGACGGTTTATAAAAAGGTCT
>Ga0210044_10004479_pt1 | contig 19455 bp, 24 predicted proteins | sample CryGey13umfilter_2_FD_183959 | JGI IMG/M metagenome (GOLD analysis project Ga0210044, IMG submission 183959) | Groundwater microbial communities from aquifer in Utah, USA - Crystal Geyser 4/9/14 3 um filter (SPAdes) (version 2) | ecosystem: Environmental > Aquatic > Deep subsurface >... | reverse complement strand
TCAGATGGCGTCGAGTTTCGAACTTTAGCAATGTCGACATCTGTTAGCTCCTTCAGTTTGTGTTTTTTAAATAAACTCTTTGTGATACTTATAAATTCGTCAACGCTACTTGCCAGTGTACCGTCAAAATCAAAAATGATCGTTTTGTATTTGTGATTCATTATGTATTTATTGTATCATTGTTTTATGTCTACTGAAAAATCTGGAAAACTTATCGTTATCGAAGGTGGGGATGGTTCTGGAAAAACAACTCAAACAGCACTACTTTTAAAGTATCTTTCAAATAATAACATCCCACACGTTCATCTAGACTTCCCACAGTACGACACTTTTTACGGCGATCTTGTGGCAAAGTTTTTACGCGGCGAATTAGGAAAGCTGGAAAATGTTTCTCCATATTTGGCAGCTTTGCCTTTTGCACTTGATCGTTCAAAATTTGCATTAGAAATACAAAATCATCTAAATCATAGAAAATTGGTAATTTCAAATAGGTACGTAACTTCCAATATGGCACACCAAGCATCCAAATTTATAGACAAAAATGATAGGTTGAAATTCGTTAAATGGATAGAAGAACTCGAATATGTGCAAAATCAAATGCCAAAAGAGGATATCGTTTTTTATCTTAAGCTGCCTCCTGACATTACTGATGACTTAACCTTAAAAAAAAGCACTCGAGCATACCTTAACGGAGTGAAGGATATCCAAGAGGAGGATTTTACCCATAGAACAACAACTATCGACATGTATGATTTTCTATCAGAAACTAATAAAAAATGGATTCCCATTGACTGTTTAAAACATGGTACACTCTTAAAAGAGACAGAAATCCACTCAAAGATAATCGAGCATTTAAATGAGATGAATTTAGTATAATATACATATAAATTATCAAGTAACAATAGGTAGTATGGATAAAAAACTCATTGGATTTAGCGTTGTATTTTTTGCAGCATTTATTGTGTTTGCAGCCTACATGTTCTCAGATGGTTCAATTGCCAGATTTACCCGCGCAGCAGAAGACAAGGAACCATCTCTTAGCAACTCTCTGATTTTTGCCTGGCCACTCCAACTTCCGGCTGACAATCAGTCAGTCTCGGAAATCACTGTTTTCTTACGAAATGCTGAAGGAACCGGCTTGTTTGAACAACCAGTAAAAATTGCAATCTCACATGGAAAAATTAAGGAATCCCAGATCTTAACAGATACTGATGGAAAAGCTTCTTTTCATATTTCTGCATCAACACCTGGAACTTCAGTTGTAGAGGCATTTGTCAGAAATAAACGCCTTGCCAAAACAATATCCGTACAATTTCGTTAATTAAAGCTTTTGTATTATAATACGTACCTTTGGTGTAGATATTTAATAGATTATTAATTCACGAAAATCACAATGAAAAAAATTACAAAAGCAGTTATCCCTGCTGCGGGATTTGGTACTCGATTTCTCCCCCAGACCAAAGCAATGCCAAAAGAAATGCTTCCGATCGTCGACAAGCCAGTAATTCAGTACGTTGTAGAGGAGTTAGTTGACGCTGGAATTACAGATATCATCATAGTTACGGGTTATCATAAAAGGACAATTGAAGATCATTTTGATACTCCGAGCAAGGAATTAATTGAAAATTTGAAACTTGGCGGAGATAAGAAGAAACATTATCTTGATGCAGTTTACAAGATCAGTGATATGGCAAATTTTATCTATGTTCGTCAAAAGGGACCATATGGAAATGGCACACCTCTTTTGAATGCAAAACATATAATTGGTGATGAACCGTTTATTTACACCTGGAGTGATGACTTTATTTCAGCCAAACCGTCACGATTCAAACAACTAATTGCAGCATATGAGAAATACCAATGTACATGTCTTGCAAGCATTAGAGTTACAAATGATGAAGATTATGATCGTTATGGGTTTACTGGAGGACGTGAAATAGAGCAATGCATTATGGAGATTGATAAAATAGTTGAGAAACCTGGTAAGGCAAACGCACCGTCAAATCTTGCAAATGTATCAGGATATGTATTTACTCCAGAGATTTTCTCTTATCTTGACAAGGCTTTATTAAATTTGAAAGAGGGAGAGGAGCTTTACTACAACGATACTTTAAGATTGATGCTTGAGGATAAAATCAAGATGCTTGCAGTTGAGATTAAGGATGGCAAGTACTACGACACAGGGAATAAACTTGATTATTTGAAAACAGTTGTAGAGTTTGCCCTACGTCATCCTGACTTAAATGGAAAATTCCGTAGTTATTTAAGGTCACTGAAACTTTGAATATAAATGATTGCAAATCGATCATTATCTGTTAGAATAATACTCTTATGATTAATAGTGCACAGCAAAAGGAAGTTGAGAAGCTCTTCGAACTCGGAGCTCATCTCGGACATAAGAAAAGTAGACTCCACCCAAAAGCTCGCAAAAATGTTTACCAGATGATAAACGGTACATCAATCATTGATCTTACAGCTACCATTGAACAGTTAGATAAAGCTAAAAAATATCTTGCTGAAGCTGCAAAAGAAGGAAAACAAATACTTGTAGTTGGTACTAAAAAAACTGCTAATCAATTTGTGAAAGACTACTGTGGTTCAAATAATATTCCCTTCATTACTACCAAATGGCTTCCTGGTTTGCTAACAAACTTTAAAACCATTATGGAAAATGTGAAAAAGCTAAAAGAATACCAGGAGCTTCAATTAAGTAAAGAATTTGAACAAATTGTCAAACACGAGCGAACAAAAATGATAAAAGACACTGCCAAATTAGAAAGACTATATTCGGGAATTAAAAATATTAACAAAAGACCAGATATTATGGTCATGGTAGATATTAAAAAAGAAAAAAATGCTGTCAAAGAAGCACAATCATATAATATTCCAATTGTTGCCATAGCAGATACAAATGCTAATCCTGAGACTATTGAGTACCCAGTTGTTGCCAACGATGATGATATTGAGGTTGTAGTTTACCTCATGAAGCAGCTACTAGATGCTTATGTTGGAAAAATAAAAAAGACTCAAAAAACAGTTGTTGAAAGCCCAAAAGTCGAAGAAACTAAAGAGACGATCAAAGGAAAAGTAAAAAATGAACCTAAAACGATTAAAAAAGAAGTAAAAAATGACAAATAATTTAAAAGTGATATGTCAATTGACTACACAAAGCTGAAACAACTACGAGAAGAGACTAAGGTCTCATTCTCACTCTGCAAAAAGGCACTTGAGGAAACTAGTAATGATATCGACTCAGCAAAGAAAAAATTAAACGCGTGGGGAATTGTAAAAGCTGGTAAAAAGGCAGATCGCGCTACAAATGCAGGAGGAATTTTCTCTTACGTCCATCACAACAAAAAAATTGCTTCTTTGGTGGAACTTCAATCAGAAACCGATTTCGTTTCTGGAAATGTTGATTTTCAGAAAATTGGCGCTGAGCTTGCGATGCAAGTTGCATCATTTCCAGCTAAAGACGTAGTAGAATTACTTGCTCAAAATTACTTGCGAGAGCCTGACAAAACCATTGAAGCATTTCTACAAGAAGCTATTTTGAAATTTGGTGAAAATATAAGAGTCTCCCGATTTGAGCGCTGGGAACTAGGGGAATAATCTGCTACAATATCTTCATGAATAATTATATTCCTAACTTTATCGATGCTGTCGATTATTGTATTTCAAATCTTCGAAATGAATTAAAAGGTATCAGAACAGGCCGCGCTCATACAGGAATGATCGAGGGCTTAGATGTTGAGGCGTATGGAGGAACGAAAATGAAGCTTATCGAAATTGCTTCACTCACAGTTGAAGGAAATGATGCGCTGCTTATTACACCATTTGACCCAGGGACCGTCGCCGATATCGAAAAAGGTATTCTTTCCTCACCTTTAGGTCTCAGCCCTCAAACTGAGGGAAATAGAATAATTATTAGAATACCGCCCCTATCTGAAGAACAAAGAATCAAGTTTACAAAACTTGTTTCATCAATGGTAGAAGATTCGAGAAATAAAGTTAGAAATTCAAGGGATTTAATCAGAAAAAAAATTAAAGCTGCAGAAGATTTGAAAGAATTGACGGAGGATGAACGATATCGACTTGAAAAAGAAATCGATGAGGTAACTTCCAAAAAAAATAATGAGCTTCAAACAATAAAAATAAAAAAGGAAAAGGAGATAATGGAGGTCTAACTTCAAAATTTTAACTTATGTTAACTGTACTAATCTTTATTATCATCTTAATTATTCTAGTACTTGTTCATGAATTTGGCCATTTCTTTGCGGCAAAAATGAATGGAATATTTGTTGAAGAATTTGGCTTTGGATTTCCTCCTAGATTGTTTGGAAAACGAATTGGTGAAACATTGTATAGTGTAAATTTGATTCCACTTGGTGGCTTTGTGAAACTATATGGCGAGGAATATCATGAAGAAGATGATAACTCAAAAGGTAAATCAAGAATTCCTCCTCATAGATCATTTATTGATAAGGCTCCTTTTCAAAAAACAATTGTTCTAATCGCTGGAGTAGTTATGAATTTTCTACTAGCTTGGGTATTAATCTCATTCCTATTTCTATCAGGAGTTCCAAAACCATCTGGAGTAATGATCTCAGACATTCTTCCAAATTCACCAGCTGAAACTGCCGGCTTGATGAAATCTGATAGTATTCTTTTTATTGGAAACGGTGAAGAGAGTAAGAAGGTGGTAATGACGTCAGATGTTATTGAAATAACAAATGGATACGCTGGGAAACAAATGAAAATCATTATTGAAAGGCAAAATAAAACTTTGAATTTTACTTTAATTCCTCGTGAAAACCCTCCAAAAGGAGAAGGCGCTCTGGGAGTTGTCATCCAACAAAATATTAAAACTATCAGTTATCCTTGGTATCAAATCCCCTATTATGGATTTATCGAAACTGCTGGTACTGCAAAAACAATTGCGGTAGAAATTTTAAAAATTCCTGGAAAATTGTTAACAAAAAATCATGCACCTGTAGAATTTGCTGGTCCAATCGGCATCGCAAAAATAGTTGGCGAGGCACGCAAGTTTGGATTAAATGCACTTATTGAACTTACTGCAGTAATATCTCTGAATTTAGCAGTTATAAACATTCTTCCTTTGCCTGCACTTGATGGCGGAAGACTTGTCTTTATATTCTATGAATGGATTTCGGGAAGGAGACCTAATAAAAAATTAGAACAATACCTTAACCTGTTTGGAATTATTCTATTTCTAGGACTTGGTGCAGCCATTACGATTTTTGAAATTAATAAATATTTTCTTTAAGAATATGTATTTAAAATTTAGAAACATTGCAATCTCAGGAGGAGTTGCTGTTGGAAAAAATACTTTACTTGATAATTTGAAGCCGTATCTAAAACCTCATGGCTGGAGATTTACTTCAGGAGGTCGAATTCTTCGAGATTTTACAAAAGAATATATCCAACCTCTTGCAAAGTTGGTCCCTGATGATTTTCATAACAAGCTTGATAAAAGAACAACAGATCTTATGGAAGATGGTAAATATGTGATTGAAGCATGGCTTGCGGGATTTATGACTCGAGAACGTAACGATACACTTCGAGTGTTACTTATGTGTGGAAATGATGCCCTAAGAATTGATCGTGTGGTAAATCGCGATCGAATTTCAATTAACGAGGCTAAAGAGTTTATCAAAGATCGAGAAGAGGGCAATTTTGTCGAATGGAAACGAATTTATGGTAATTATAATTTTTTTGATCCAAAATATTATCACCTAGTTATCGATACTTATTCATCGGGACCACACGAAACCGTTGGTATTGTGCTTGATTTGCTTGGATATAAGAATGGAAAAGACGAAAAAAGTTTGACAAAAGAGAAACATCTAGTAAAATAGAATTTGACAAAACGCTTGAGTCTGGTTCCCAGCCAGACGAGTTGCGTGCGATGAGCACGACGGAAGCTTAACCGTATAAATTAAGAGACCGATGTCACTCAATAGAGTAACAGAGTCGGTTACAAAGTTTTTTGTGGTAACACAAAAATAGTCGCAAGGTGGTAACACGAATATAACCTCGTCCTTGCTATCTGATTTTTCAGATGGTGAAGTTGAGGTTTTTTTTATGAAAATAATTACCATTGAGGTACTAACCACATTAATACATCGTCATGGATTTAAAGAATTCATGTGCGATCTTATCGAGACCCTGCGTTATGATTTTAGTCATTGGCAAAACTTTACTCACATGCCACGGCCTGCTATGCATGTGCCCGGTGGCGTTTTGGAACTGATGCCAATCTGTGACAACGAAAAGTACTTTACCTATAAATACGTTAATTGCCATCCTAAAAATCCTTCCAAACATAAAATGACGGTTGTTGCCACGGGACAGTTATCAGAAATCGCATCCGGATATCCGGTTATGGTTAGTGAGATGACATTGCTTACTGCCTTTCGCACTGCAGCAACGTCAGCATTGGCAACTGATTTACTTTCACGCGTAAGTGCGCAGACCGTCGCAATTATTGGAACCGGAGCACAAAGTGAGTTTCAGATCCACGCCTTAAAACTCGTGCGAAACATAAAAGAAGTACGATATTTTGATATCGATCCCAAAGCTATGGATAAATTTGCATCAAATATGAAGGGTCAAAATTTGAAGCTTGACCGTTCCAACAGCATTGAAGAAGCGGTAAACGGTGCAGATATTATTACTGTATGTACCGCCACAAAGGCCAATGTAGAAGTGTTAAAAAGCAAGTGGGTTCAAGAGGGGGTACATATCAATGCATTGGGAGGAGACACCGTAGGAAAAACAGAGTTGGAACTGGATATTTTGTATCGAAGCAAAATAGTAATCGAATATTTTGAACAGTCGGTTATAGAGGGGGAAATTCAAAGATTTGGCAGAGACGAGGCAAAAAAAAGAGTGCATGCGCAGTTGAATGAAATAATAACTAAGAAAAAAGAAGGCCGCACAAATGATCACGAAATCACCCTCTTTGATTCTGTCGGAATTGGACTTGAGGATTATTCCGCTCTTCGTCTCACATATGATCTTGCTAACAAATATTCTATTGGAGAGGATAAGAATTTGGTACCTCTCTTAGACGATCCTAAAAATTTATTTTCAATTATAAATGAACAAAAGCAATAATCAGCTCGCTCTAGACGTGAATTATTTTTGATGCTATACTAACCACAATGTTGTACTCAAGACTATTTGGAAAATCACACCGAGAGGCACGATCCGATATGAAGTTGACTTCTCATAAACTGTTATATCAAGCAGGGTTTGTGAGTGAATTATCTGCGGGAAGGTATGAATATTTACCGCTAGGATTCATCGTCTGGCAAAAAATAATCAACATAATTGATGAAGAGATGAAAGCGATAGGTTCACAACGTATGAGCATTCCGCTTCTTCATCCGATGGATATATGGAAAAAAACAAATCGTGATAAGGCTTGGGGAAATCTGCTTATGAAATTAGAAGATGCACGTGGATCTGAGTTTGCACTGAGCGCTACCGGTGAAGGAGTGATTACCGAAATGGTAAACGCTCAAAACCCGAGCTATAGAGATTTGCCGATCGTCCTCCATCAAACCATAAATAAATTCCGTGACGAGATGCGTGTTCGCGGAGGCTTGCTTCGCCTTCGGGAATTTACTATGAAGGATGCTTATTCGTATAACTCATCCGAAGAAGATTTCATGAAAACATATAACGATTTTTATAAAGCATATGGGATTATTTGTGATCGATTTGAACTCGAGTATCGTGCAGTAATTGCAGACAGTGGAGCTCTTGGTGGTGACTACAGTCATGAATTTCAGATTGAGTGTGAGGCGGGAGAAGATGAAATAATAACTTGCGAGAAATGTGACTATGCAGCAAATATCGAAAAAGCTGAATTTGTGAGAGAAAAGATCAATCACGATGAAGAGTTAAAAGAGATGAAAATTGTTGATCAAAAATGGGAAGAGGCTAGAAGCATTCATGACATGGTCAAATATTATGGACGACCTGAAAATAACATGATTAAGACCATTGTTTTCAAGCGGTCCAATGGAAGATTGGTACTGGGGGTTGTCACCGGAAATCTTGATGTAAACCCGATAAAATTAGCACATGCGGTAGGGGAGAATGAACTGATCCAGGCTGAGAAGAGTGACCTTGATGCAGTTGGAGCAATTGCGGGAGCAGTGCATGCATGGGGGTATGACGAACACAAAGACAAAATTACGTTTGTTGTTGACTATTCAATTGTTAAAGCGCGCAACTTATTTGGAGGATTTAAAACCAAAACGAACGATCCAAGACACGTAAATTATGGAAGAGACTTTAAACATGAAATTGAAGCTGACATTGCCGATCCGTATGATGGAGCACAATGCTCAAAGTGTTCAGGTAGTTTGAAGCGCACCAGAACTATTGAGTTTGGTCATATTTTTAAGTACGACCATTTTTATACCGAAAAACACGATGGCTTCTTCACCGATCGCGATGGCTCAAAAAAACTAATGTATATGGGTGCATATGGCATTGGGATTGATCGAGCTATCGCAACAATCGTCGAAAAACATCATGATGACAAGGGAATCATCTGGCCTGCTCAAGTTGCCCCTTACCTTGTACATTTGATCGGTCTTGATCTACAAGATTCAGAAATAAGAGCGAAGGTTGAAAAACTCTATCACCAACTTTTAGACGCAGGAATAGAAGTATTATATGATGACCGTGAAGAGGCTCGTGCAGGAGAGAAATTTGCAACAGCAGATCTTATTGGAAATCCAATTCGTCTTGTTATATCAAAAAGAACAGGGGATAAAATTGAATGGAAAAAGAGAAATGAGAAGGAAAATGAATTGATAAGCGCTGATGAAGTTATGACTCGAATTCAAACCCAGAAGTAATATGGCAAAAACAATCGTTACCCACATGTCACCGGATCTTGATGCCATAGCGAGTCTTTGGCTCGTAAAACGCTACCTGCCAGGTTGGGATGAGTCAGAGTATGCTTTTGTTCCAGCTGGGGAAACATTGGACGGAATAGACCCAGATGCTGACCCAGAAATAATTCATGTTGACACAGGTCTTGGAAAGTTTGACCATCACCAATTTAATGAGCGCCTTTCAGCAACTAAGCGAGTTTTTGATAAACTAATTGAGGAAGGCTATATAAAAGAGCGTGACATTAACGCTGTTGAACAAATGGTAACATTTGTTACAGAAATAGATAATTTTGGGGAAGTAAATTTTCCAGATCCAACCAATGTAAAATACTCATTTTGTTTGCATGAATTTATATATCCACTTAGAAGTTTGGTAAAAAGTGAACACGAACTAACTGATTTGATAATAAAAATTCTTGATAGTATTTTGTACACAGTAAAAAACGAAATTCGCGCAGAAACAGAAATAAAAGATGGAATAATTCTTGATACAAAGTGGGGAAAAACATTGGTCATGGAAACAAAAAATGAGACTGCAGTCAAACATGCTCTCAAGAAAAAGTTTGCTTTGGTAGTTCGACGCGATCCTGAAACTGGAAGCATAAGGATCAAAACTCAACCTGATCCATCATCCGATCTTAGTCCTTTATATGAAAAAATACTTAAAGTTGATAAAAAAGCCACCTGGTTTTTGCATGCATCCAAAAATATGCTTTTAAATGGCTCTTCGAAAAATCCTAATAGCATCCCTTCAAACCTTTCCCTAAAGCAGCTCATTGCAATACTTGGCTAAATGTATTAGAATTACGGTTACGGGATCCTAAGGATCCAATGTTTTTTTTGGAAATATTTTATAATTTTAGTTCTTGAAAGAGGGGTGTTTTTTAACTACATGGTTGTCATATCACAAAAAACAAGTAAAAGTCGCGATAGTATGTTCCGTGAATTCACAAAAATGTTTATTGATGGAAAAGTTGTCGATGAAATCAGAGCACGAATGTACTACAAGCGTCCTTCCCAAGTGAAGAAAGAAGAAAAAATAGAGCAGCGAAAAAATCGACATAAAAGAAGATAAATATTTATGGTACATCTTTATAGCACATCCCGTTACAAAGTTAATAAGAAAAATCTCATAGATTTTGCACAAGAGATTTTGAACGGCTATTATGTGGCACAAGTATCTGCGTTGAATATTATTTTTGTTGGCTCTCGCAAAATGAAAAAGATAGCATTGGATTATAAGGGTGAAAATGTTGCACTGCCAGTCCTGTCATTTTCTTACCTACATGATCCAATCAAAGACACCGAACAGGTGATTGGCGAAGTCGTAATATGCTATCCTCAAGCCGTACTTCTCGCAGCAGAACGTGATAAGAAAGTCGAAGTAATGATGAAACAGCTTATCGAACATGGGATTAAAAATATATTTTCTAAATAATTGCTAGATTGCTATATTGCTGTATAAATAATTATTAAATAAAAACTAGCAGTTTGACAATTTGACAATTAGAACTTAGTATTTATTAATGTTTTATCTCACATACCGACCAAAAACTATAAACGAGCTTGATAACGTACGCGTGAAAGAGAGAATGCGAAAGATTTTAGAATCAAAAGATCTCCCTCATGCATTTTTACTCGTTGGTCCGAAAGGGATGGGTAAAACCTCAACAGCTCGGATATTTGCAAAAGCTGTCAACTGTTTAAAGAATAAATTTGCAGGAAAATCAGATTCTATTGAACCTTGTAACAAATGTGCAAATTGCACCACGATCACCTCAGGTGGATCACCAGATGTAGTAGAACAAGATGCGGCTTCAAACCGCGGAATTGATGAAATAAGAAAACTAATAAGTGAGGCGTCTTACTCTCCTATGAGTGGGAAATATAGAGTTTATATAATAGATGAAGCTCATATGATCACCCCAGACGCTTTCAATGCGCTTCTTAAAACTCTTGAGGAACCTCCAAAAACTGTAATTTTCATTCTTGCAACGACCAATGAGGAAAAGATTCCGGTAACAATAATCTCAAGATGTGTAAAGATAAGTTTTGGATTAGCCCAAAAAGCAGATCTACTTCATATGTTAAAGAGGATAATAAAGTCAGAAAAAATTTCTGTTTCCGATTTTTTTTTAGAAATGATAACAAATTACAGTGAAAATTCATTTCGAGATTCGTCAAAACTACTTGAGGAGCTAATCACTCAAAATAAACTTGAGGTTGATGAAGCAAAAAAATACTTAGGTATTCGTACAAAAGGAAATATTCTTCAAATCATAGAAAAGGAAGATCTCAAGGAAGCAATGATTTGGACAACTGAGTTTGTGGAAAATGGCGGAAATGTGAAAAGACTTATCGAAGATATACTTCTGACATTGCAAAATCAACTTGTCTCCAAAAGTACAGAAGACTCCGATTTTCACCAACTAGATTTTACCCTAAAAGAGTTGTCACAACTGATCAAACTTTTCCACGATGCATATCAAATGTTAAAAATTTCTCCTGTCGCAGAACTTCCCCTTGAGCTTGCGATTGTAGAGTTTTATAATGAAAGAAATCAAGTTGTTAAAAATTAGGTCTATTAGAAATTTATTAAAATATGTTTAATCCACTAAAAGGTCTTGGAAATCTTCAGCAATTACAAGCTCAAGCAAAGCAAATGCAGCAAGCACTTCAAAAAGAGGAAGTGACAGTAGAAAAAAATGGAGTCGTTATCGTTATTCGAGGAGATCAAAAAATAATCGCAGTTGAGATTGATGGAATTATAGAGAATCGTGTCGCGGAAGCAATAAACGAAGCAGTGAAAAAAACACAAGAACTTGCCGCTCGTAAATTGCTTGAGATGAATCAATGATAAAATTATTTTCTGGGACATCAAACAATAACCTTTCAACAAAAGTGGCAAAATACTTGAACACAGAGTTGGCTGGTGCTGAAGTGACACGATTTGACAACTCTGAGATAAGAGTACGGATCGAAGAGGATGTAACTCATGATACCTGTGTCATTATTCAATCTACGTCAAACCCTACAAATGATAATCTTATGGAGTTGTTGCTCATGGCCGATGCCTTGCGTCGTGAAGAAGCCAGACGAGTGATCGCCATGGTTCCGTACTTCGGATACGCCAGACAAGACATCCAACACAGACCTGGAGAATGTGTGTCAGCAAATGTATTGATTAAATTTATTGAAGCTATCGGAATACATAAACTTTACACTTATGATTTACATGACGAAGCAACTGAGGGAGTCTTCAGTATTCCTTTTAAAAATCTAAGCGCGTTGCCACTTCTTGCCACTGAGATTAGATCTTATCTGAAAAACGAGATGAATATTGATGCAAATCCTGACAACGTCGCCATTCTGTCACCTGACCAAGGTGGAATAGAAAGAGCACGTGAGTTTGGCAATGAGCTGTTTGGTCATGAAAAGTTTAACCTTGCAGTAACTGAGAAAAGACGAGATCTTGATCACGCTCACGAAAGTAGCGCTTTATCTCTTTACGGAGATGTGAAGGAAAAAGTCGTCGTAGTGGTTGACGATGTGGCAACTTCGGGTCGAACTCTTATTCATTCAGCAGAGTTTGCCCAAGATCAAGGCGCAACAGCAGCAATCGCAGCAATCGTACACCGTGATTTTGCAGATGACACAGCACAAAAACTTCAGGACTCAAAGCTTGTTCAATTTTTTACAACAAATTCTATTGAACTAAAACCGAAACATTCATTTGCGAAAATGAGGGAGGTGAGTATAGCGGGGGACATTGGAGCGATACTGAAGGAGCTGCAGAAGAGTTATTGAGGAAAAATATTTCAATCAAATTTACCAAGATTCTTGAAAAATTAATCTCCGAATATCATAAACACTCTTATTTTGACTGTATATTTGCTCAAGACGTAGATCAATCATTCTAGCAACATTTTGAATAATTAAGTCCGATCTGTTGCTATAATTAGGCAAGCCATCATCTATCCACGCTGATGCAAAAGTTGAAGCGGTTAATAATTCAGACTCATCAAAATCTCCTGAGTTGTATCTATTCTGTATTATTCCTGGAATAATATCCTTAACGTCTCTAACAGTTTTTTTACTTACATGCATTTGAGCTCCTAAGAGGTAGTCTGCTGTGGCAATGTCAAACTCAGAGGGTTGAAGAAATTCAACATCAAGTAAAAAGTCAATATTGTCTGGTAAATAACCCACATCGTCGACTAAACATTCTAAAAATGAAATATTTACAAGATGCGGATGGGGATTTATAATACTCATCAATAATTCAGGAGTAGCCAATTTCCCTCTCTTTTTAATTAATAATCCGGACGGAAGTTGAACACAACCTTCAATATTTAATTCCTCAAGATATCCAGCAAGACACCTCTCGTGAGCTCCTATAATACCTTCATTTCTGGCCCCAGCTCTGTTTAACCCAGCGTATCTACGAATTGTTTTTTCAGGACATCCCATATATTAAAAAAACCCGCCTATTAAGTGGCGGGTGTGACTGATAATAAATCTTTTAATTACTCAATCAATCTCACCCGCGAGACGACTCGTGTGAGAATAGTAAGCCAAATTGATTGTATTTTAAATTCTTTCATAACTTGATGTAGTTTAGTATATTAATTATATTTTGTCAAGGAAATGTTAAGGACTATTACACCAATATGATAATGTCATAGTTAACAACGTGAAAATGTCATACCCCTAACGTTGGGTAGAAGTACTATTAAAATTTGAGTTTTATATGTTTCTCATCTTCTCCAGTCCATTGTTCTTCTTTAGTTGATTAAATATAATCCGACAATTAGAAACTGATTCTAATTAACAAACTATATTTATACTTAAGGGGGATTTACAATCAGTGATCAATATCCTATAATATGAAATGGAAAAATTATTTCCTCAATTAAAAAGTTCAGAAAGGCGTCAGCTTTCTCAAACAAGAGAGACGATGGTTGGCATTCCTGCTGGCCCGCGAGAAATGGGTTGCGTCGTAGTACCAGTACATCATCTAGAGAGCGAAACGCTTGAAAGGACGCTCAGGATATACTCAGAACACGAGGAAATTCTCAGTCATACATTTAGCATTATGCTATATGTTAATGGCACAAATCCAAATGTAGCTTTTTCCCCTGCAGCAAATGTAATTGACTCAATACAGACAAGTATACCGGAAATGCCATTGATTGTTGCATTTGCACAGTATCAGCATATAAAAATGGGAACGCTCAGACGAGATGCATCAATATTGGCAATAGAACGGGCAAACGAAGCTGGTTTGGAATTAAATCATTATTTGTTGATTAATCACGATGCTGATTTAAAAGGATTACCAAAAAGATATTTTAGTTCAGGATATGAAGAATTTAGCTCAAACCCTCAACTATCGATAGTATCTGGATTGGCTTATTATGATGAAAATGATTATAAATCATATGAAACACTCCTATGGTTACAGCGATTTGGAGATGTATTAAATATTTATAGACGAAGAAAAAATGGATTCATTCGAGGTGAAGAGAATAATCTTTGGATACGAGCGCAGAATTACTTAAATGCTGGAGGTCATAATCGAGCTCGATTATCAGAATCGGCAAATCTAATCAAAAAAATAACGGGAAGTGACATGAGTAAAATCCTTGGAACTACAAGAAAATCACTTCGAGCAACTTATGACCCAAGAAGACATTTTTCAGTTGTTAGATCAGGTCAATTATTTTCAGATCAATATGAGTATTTTGGGACAGACAGTGATCATATCCATGGAAACCCGCAAACTGAATTACAAAGTCGCGATTATAGTGGCATAAACAAAGAAGTATTGTCAGTAGAACTAAGTGAAATTTTTCTCCATCAACTTTTAGGAATTTGTTTTCGTAAAATACATTCAAATCCGTTATCTAATCGTAGCGCTGAACAAGTATTTGATTTATGTTATTGCGATTACAGAGAAGACACAATTGAATTAATAAGTAAATTTAGTAGATGCTCGCAATTTCTTGGTATATCAATATGTTTTGAAAAAAATATTATTAGAATAGATTGATTCACTCAAAACCCCCTCCGATTTTCAAGCGCCTTGCGGAGAGTCATATAGTCGGCGTACTCAAGATTGCCACCCATTGGCATCCCATATCCAAGTCGGGTAATAAGAACTTTTTCATCTCGATTTTTATTTATATCTTGGAGTCTATTTCTGATATACATTGCCGTAGCCTCACCTTCCATGTCTGGATTTGTAGCAAGAATCACTTCGGTAACAAGAAGCTTATCAGTATTTTCATCTATAATTCTTGGAATCAAAGACTCGATTTCTATCTCATCAGGGCCGATATGGTTTAGCGGATCGATACGACCGTGAAGCACATGATAAAGCCCATCGTAGATATTTCCCGTCTCCATTGAAAGCAAATCAAGAACATCTTCGACAATTGTGATTCTTGTTTTATTTCGAGAAGTGTCATCGCAGATACTACAAATGTCGTTTTCAGTCAAATTCATGCAAACTCGGCAACGTTTTGTATTTTCTTTCAACCTGGAAACAAATCCACCGAAGTCTTTCAGATCTTCCTCAGGCATACGAAGAAGATAAAATGCGAGACGATTTGCAGATTTTTCACCAATTCCAGGCAATCTTTCAAAAAAAGAGGATACTTGCTTTAGTGTTCTGGGTAGTGATGACATGATTTGTCAAATAAATATGTCAATTTACACCTGGATCACGTCGACTAGAACAAGTGGCTTGCGACCGGTGCTTTTGTAAAAGAAGCTCTCAAGTTCAGATCCTACTTTTCGCTTTGCCTTGGTCAAATCAAGAATAGCTCCCGACTCTTTGTTTAGAGACTTTTCAATCGATGTGCCTGCCTCATCAAACAACTTGTCTTCTTTCTTTTCAAAGACAAATCCACGTGAAAAAAAGCGAGGTTTGACGACCATTTGACCTGCATTATCAATAACAATAACTGAAACTACCATCCCATCAGATGATAAGGTCTGCCTATCCCGAAGGACAACGTTTCCGATGTCACCAACTCCATAAGCATCAACATAAATATTTTTTGTCTCCACATGCTCACCCTTTATCATCTTGCCACGAGTAAACCAGACAGTATCACCTTCATTCAAAAGAAATAAATCTTTGGATTCATATCCCAGGGTCTTCATCAATCTCTCATACTGTATCTGATGACGAAGCGTGCCACCTATGGGCATGAGATATTTTGGATTTGTAAATCGAACAAGGAGTTTCAGATCTTCTTGACTACCGTGGCCCGATGCATGTAGCTGATCTTTAATGTCCGGATAAACGACATCTGCACCTTGAAGTGACAATTCCTCAATGACTGAGTAAACTTCACGTTCATTTCCTGGAATTGGGTCTGAAGAGAATACGATCTTGTCGCCATGTTCAACTTTCATAAATCGGTTACTTCCTGATGCGAGTTTTGAGAGCGCAGAGCCATACTGACCCTGTGATCCTGCGACTATAATACAAAGCTTATTTGGAATTTCTTTCATAATTTCTTGTTCTTTTCCAATCAGTGCTGTTGGAATCTTCATATAACCCAGGTCGCTTGCCATTGTCGTGTTCTGTCTCATTGAACGACCCAAGAAAATGATTTTTCGGTTAAATTTGATTGCCGCGTCAACACATTGTCTGATTCTTGAGATATTTGAAGAAAAGGTTGTCATGATAAATTTACCTTTGGTACTTCGCATCTCGTCTTCAAAAGTCTGGCCAACAGTTGACTCTGAGGCTGTCATTCCTGGACGTTCAGAGCCGAGAACGTCAGATAATAAACATAAAACTCCATCTTCACCAGCTTGTGTGATCTCATGAAAGTCAGGATGTTTTGTATAAGGAGGAGTAAGGTCAAATTTGAAATCAGGACCATGGTAAAGTTGTCCAATAGGAGTTTTTATTACAATATGAGTTGCGTCAGGAATCGAGTGAGTCATGTGAATAAATCGTACCTCAAACTCACCAAACTTCAGCCATTTACGAAACTCGACATCTCGGATATCGATTTTCGTCTCAAGTTCTTTGAACTTATTTTGAATAAACATTTTTGCAAGTTTTGTAGCGATGACTGGGGGCTTGCCTAGTTGCTCATAATAAAAAGGAAGCGCTCCAATATGGTCCTCATGACCGTGTGATATCAAAATAGCACGAATTTTATCCAACTTATCTTTTAAGTAAGAAATGTCTGGAATAATGAGGTCTATGCCAAATTCATGAGCATCGGGAAATCCCATTCCGCAGTCAACGATGATAATATCTTGAAGTTCTTCACCTTTGTAAAGTTCGTAAACATACATGTTTTTGGTAACTCCGATAACGCCACCAAGAGGAATAAATCGTACTTTATAGTCATTCATATGAGGTTCATTATGCCATGTTATACTTTACTATTCAACCTTATAACTATGACAACTGTACAAAATATTACGAAAAAACTCGATGAAGTGATGGATCCTGAACTCAATATGTCAATAGTCGACTTAGGACTAGTTTATAAAGTTTCCCAGAAAAAGGGCGTGGTCAATATTTTAATGACGCTAACAAGTCTCGGATGCCCACTTTTTGACACAATAAAAGATGAAATTCATTACCAGCTCGGACTTCTTGATATCAAACCAGAGAATATAAATATTGAGTTAACTTTTGATCCGCCTTGGTCAATGGACCTTATGACCGAACGTGGAAAAGCGATGTTGGGGATATGAAAAAACAAAATAATAATAAAAAGAGCATTGTAAGAGAGTCACTTGAGAACGTCTATGAGTTTGGACGTGACACCGCAAAGCAGGCGGGAATTGAAATTGTAAATACAATTAATCCCTTTTCTGAACTTTTTACAAATCCGACCTCTGAGGAACGCAAAAAAGGGAACAATAACTTCACGGATATAGATTTTGACAAACTCAACAATTCGTACAAACAACATGACAGTCCTGAGCTTGACCAGATAAGACAGCAACTTGGAGTAGGAGAGAGCAATGATCCGAATGAGAAAAAAATGCATTTGGATTACCATCGAAGAGTAAAACGTGAAGAGGAGGAAGTGTATCTTAAAAAAGAACAAGAGGAAGAAGAAAAGGAAAGAGATGAAGCGCTTGCAGAACAAGAAAAACAACAGGCAGAAGAAGAGCAAGCCAAGCAGCAAGGTGCAGCATCTCCAAAAGGAAAAGTTCGAAGATCAATCATGGGCAGCAAGGGCAGTCAAAAATCCTCATCAGAACTTCCTCCAGAATTCCGACCTGGAGCGGGGAAGCAATGAGGCATTTACATCGGGATGTAGTTCAGATGGTAGAACACACGGTTCGGAACCGTGAGGTCGTGGGTTCGAGCCCCGCCATCCCGACAAAAAAAGAAGCCCGCACCTCCGAGGTGCGTAATATAGTAATTAACACAATTGGTTGTATTCTCGCATAGAAAATCATTAATTTAGATTTAATATATGTATGTTGACAGAGAAACGGTACAAAAAGGGTTACGAATATGGCGCGAACTACCTTGTCTAGAGCAAAAGTGCTCACTGGGGGGTAGTTATGAAGTTCATGCTTGTACGATTATTGCACGATCAAAATATGGAACAGATGACATGTATTACGCTGACCGTAATAGACAAACTATGATGGTAATTGATGGAGCTGGTGGAATTGAGGGAAGTCGGCGATTTGCCGAAACTTTTAGAGCATCGTATATTGAAAGTGGCTATGATAAAACCTCTTTAGGCTACGAATGCCCTGATGATGCAATTAGAGATTTAGTTGAAGATATTTATGCCGCTGCACGATATACAGTAAGTGTTCAAGAATATGGCGACGCTCCAATAGCATTTGCACGATTTGCACAACTCAAGGGCGAACCTCATATTTTTCTAGGTAGTCTGGGAGATTGCCGCGGCTATGCATTTGAAAGAGAAGGTAAAAGACATCATGTATCTGTTACGAGCGATGACACTTCCCCTAATGGTGGCTTTGGATATGGGCTCAGAAGTTTGGGAAATGGGGAGTGTCCTTTAGAACATCTTATTGACAAATGTTTTTTCCTCCCTTTCAATGATACGACAACGGTTGGATTGCTAACCGATGGTGCTTGGAAACCTTTGGAATTGGAGTTGGACCATGGTTTAATATACGGAAGAAATGCTTATGAATTAGCCTTACGAGCAAAAATGATAGTTGCATCAAGATTGAATATGGTTGATGATGGGTTGACAGTAATGTTTGGTTATCCAGCATCACAGAGTAATAGAATTTTTGATCATGGTACACAAATTTATAGCAGTACGAAATAAAATTGTTCAGAAACGCTAGGATGAGTAATTTTTGGTTGATATAATTACAAGTATGAGATGTCGCTCGGATTGTTAGAACAGACGGTTCGGAACCGTAAGGTCGTCAGTTCAAGTCTGATATCCCTGACATTTTAAAAAAATGAAAATAATAAAACCAACTTTAAGTATTCTTAAAAAAATCACCAGTACCTTTTCAGACTTTTTTGGAA
>Ga0210044_10004478_pt1 | contig 19456 bp, 11 predicted proteins | sample CryGey13umfilter_2_FD_183959 | JGI IMG/M metagenome (GOLD analysis project Ga0210044, IMG submission 183959) | Groundwater microbial communities from aquifer in Utah, USA - Crystal Geyser 4/9/14 3 um filter (SPAdes) (version 2) | ecosystem: Environmental > Aquatic > Deep subsurface >... | reverse complement strand
GCCGACGGTGGGGGCAGCAATGGTTCTCGCGTCCGCCTCTGTCTCGCACCTGCCGCCAGGAACCAGCAAGTGGAACAAGATCGAGCATCGCCTGTTCTCCCACATCCGCATGAACTGGCGAGGAAAGGCGCTCGTCGACCACGAAACGATCGTGAGCCTCATCCGGGCGACCACGACGACCGAGGGCCTCCGCGTCCGCGCGGAGCTCGACCGCGCGTGCTACCCGAAGGGCATCACGACCTTCATCCCCAGCGGAACTATACCCTCCGTCCACAGGCGTGAACGATCCGATTATTGGTCGATGAGCCCTGAGCGCCCAGCCCCTACTTCGGCATCTTGAGCTGCGCGTAGTTGTCGCGGCCCCAGCACACGGGCTCGCCGTCCATGCCGATGCCGCACTGGTGGGTGGTGCCCTTGCCGAGCACGCGCAGCTTGTCGATCTTCGGCGACGCTTGCCCGTAGTTATCGAGGCCCCAACAGGTCAGCGCGCCGTCGTCGGCGAGCGCGCAGGTGCTCGCTGCAGCCGCCTCGATGGACACGAAGGAGCCTCCCGGAGCCTTGATCTGGCCGTGCTCGTTATTGCCCCAGCAGGTGATGGAGCCATCCTCGCGCAGTCCGCAGGTGTGCGACTCGCCCGCGGCGATGTCGATGAAGCGGCCGCCTGGCGGGATTGACTGCCCCTTCGCGTTGTCGCCCCAGCACTTTGCGACGCCGTCGGTGGTGATGCCGCAGGTGTGCTGCGCGCCAGCGTCCACCAGCACGAAGGTGTCGTTGGGCGGCGTCGTGCGACCGTCGGCCGCTTGGCCCCAGCAGGTCACCTTGCCCGCCACGTCCATCGCGCAGCTATGCCACCACCCGCTCGTGACCTCGGACCACTCGCCTGCCGGCGGCTTGGTCTGTCCGTAGGTGCGGTGTCCCCAGCACGCGAGGCTGTTGTCCTCGGCGCTGATCGCGCAGTTGTGCCAGCCGCCGACCGCGAGCCGACGGAAGTGGCCCTCGGGAGCGGTCGCGACGCCGTAGTCATCCAGGCCCCAGCAGTGAACGGCGCCGAGGGTGTCGAGGGCGCAGGAGTGGCTGGAGCCGCCCGCAGCTTGAGCGGCCACGATGCGCAAGCTCCACTCGGTGGAGGGGCCGTCGCGATCGCCGTCGGTGGGGGTGACCTTGCAGCTCCAGCGGTCGTCCGCGTGCAGCTCCGCGGCCGGCACGGTGTCGCTCGCGAACAGCGTCTGCAGCTGCTCGCCGCGGTAGTGGGTGCCGTTGCGCGTGAACTGGAAGCGGTAGGTGACCTTGTCGCCGTCGATGTCCTGCGACTGGCCCACGACCACGCACTGCAGCGGCACGAAGCCGCCCTCGGGGTCGGTGAGGAAGGTCGAGACGCTGGTCGGCGGCGTGTTCTTGACCGTCACGACCTCGGAGCTCTTGGCGGCGCTCGAGCGCGTGCCGTCGCTCGCGCTCGCTTCGGCGCGGACGCGCTCGTCGCGGTTGAAGGCCTTGCCGTCGAGGCGCACCGAGGTCTCGCCAGGCACCAAGCGGTCGTTCACGAACCAGCGCCAAGTGTAGCTCACCGTGTCGCCGTCGACGTCGAAGCCCTGGGCCGCCGCTTCGAGCACGCCGTCAGTCGCTACGACAGTGGGGCTCAAGCTGACGGTGGAGATCTCGGGAGGGGTGTTGACGACGGTGACGGCGGCCGAGGTGACCGCTGCGCCGCGATCGGTTCCGTCCGTCGGGGTGACGATGCAGGCGACGCGCGAGCCGCGCGAGAAGTCGGACGGCGACAGCTGCGCGCCGGTCACAGCGATCTTCTCGCCGTCCACGGTCCACGCGTACTCGAAGCTCACGGTGTCGCCGTCGCGATCGACCGCGCGCCCCGCTTCGCACTCAATGGGGTGCGCCTTGGTCGGGCTGGCGTTCGTGATGCGCGCGCTCGGGAGCACTGGCGCCGTGTTGCGAATGACGACCGGGTCCGCTGGGACCGCGGGGCCGCTGAGCGTGCCGTCGCGCGGCGTGACGATGCAGCGCACCGATTGTCCGCGGTGGAACTGGCTCGATGGCAGCGTGGACACGGTGCCGCTCACGGGCTGACCGTCGATCTCCCACGCGTAGTCCAGGCGGACCAGGTCGCCATCGATGTCGCGCGTGCCGCCCGTGATGCAGCTCAGGTTGGACGCGGTGTCCGGCTCCAGCGGCTCGACGTGCGCGCCCTCGAGCGACGGCGCCGTGTTGCGAATGAGGATGGCGTTCGACCGCACCGGAGCGCCGGGCCCCTCGCCGTCGCCGGGCACGACCTCGCAGACCACGCTCTGATCACGGCGGGTGAAACGCCCGGAGAGCGTCGCGCTGTCCTCACCGACAACGGCACCGCCAGCGATCCAGCGGAAGGTGGACGTGACCGTGTCGCCGTCGGCGTCGCGGCCTTCGCCCGACTTGCACGTGAGCTCGTCAGTCGTCGCGGGCTCGCGGGGGCTGAGCGAGACGCTCGCGATCTCGGGGAGCGTGTTCAAGATGCGCACGGCGGGAGACTCAACCGCCGCGCCGGGCGTCGTGCCATCGGTCGGCGTCACCTCGCAGGTGACCTGCTGCCCCTTCTTGAACGCGCCAGGCGTGAGCGTCGCCTGCGTGCTCGGCGCGACCACGCCGTCCACCATCCAGCGGTACGAGAACACGACCTCATCGTTGTCCGGGTCGGCGCCCCGCCCGGGCTCGCACGTGAGCGTGTCGGCGACGCGCGCTTGCGCAGGCGTGACCTGCGCGGAGGTCATGGTGGGCGGCGAGTTCCCGATCGCGACCGCGTTCGACCGCACCGCCTTGCCACCAGCGCCGCCGTCGGTCGGCGTCGCTTCACAGCGAATCGAGTCGCCCTTCTTGGTCTTGCCCGGGAGCAAGGTCGTGCCCGTGACGCTCGCGTCCACCTCGTTCACGAACCACGCGAAGGTGAAGGTGACGCGGTCCTCATCGACATCGAGCGCGTCCGATGCAGTGCACGTCAGCGCGTCGCCCGTGAGCGGATTGACGGGGCCGAGCTCGGCCCGACCGCCCGTCGGCGGCGTGTTGCGTACCGACACACTGGACGAGGTGACGCGCGTCCCCTTGCCCTCGGGGTCTGCAGGCGTCACGCGGCAAGCCACCGTCTGCCCCTTGCGGAAGCGGTCACTCGCAAGCGTCGCGTCCGTCTGGCCCGCGACGGGCACGCCTGAGATGAGCCACTCGTAGCCCAGGCTCACCTCGTCACCGTCCGCGTCCGCGCCGCCGGCCGCTTGGCACGTGAGCGTGTCGGAGGTCGCGGGGTCTTCGGGGAGCACCACCGCAGAGGCCAGGGTTGGCAGGGTGTTCGTTACGGCAACCGCCGCTGAGGCCTCGACAGCGCCCTTGCCGTCGCTGTCCGCCGACGCGCTGAGGCACACCACCTGCTGCCCCTTGTGGAAGGCGCCAACCGCCAGGGTGTCGCCAACGACGGTCGTCACAGGCTTTCCGTCGACCATCCACTGGGTGGTGACCGTCACCGCGTCGCCGTCGACGTCGCGGCCGGCCCCTGGGGAGCAGGCGATGGGCGTGGCGACGTTGGGCGCCGCCGGGCTCAAGCGCGGCGCGGTGACCGTAGGCGGCGTGTTGAGGACGCGCACTGCGGGCGACACGACGGGCGCCCCAGCGAGGCCCGCGGCGTCGAGCGGCGTGATCGCGCAGTGAATCTCTTGGCCCTTGTGATGCGCCGACGCGGGGAGCACGGCGGTCGTGAGCGCCTGCTGGGCGCCGTCGATGGTCCATGCGTAGGCGAAGCGCACGGCGTCGCCGTCGGCGTCGGTGGCCTCGCCAGGCGCGCAGGTCAGCGGGTCGGTGGTGCGCGCCTCAGCCGGGGTGAGCGTGGCGCTGGCGAGCACGGGCGCGCTGTTCGCGACGGTGACCTTGTTGGAGCCCATAGCCTTGCCGGACTCCGTGCGGTCGGAGGGCGTGATCGCGCACTGGAGGATCTGCCCCTTCTTGGTGGCCGAGGCGGGGAGCGTCTTCTCGGCGACGTCCGCGAGGAGGCGGCCGTTCATCGTCCACGCGTAAGCGAACTCCACGGGGTCGCCGTCGGGGTCGCTGGTGGACGTCGCGGCGCAGGTCAGCGCGTCCGCCGTCGTGACCTCGGCGGGCGAGAGGGTGACCGCTTCGACGGACGGGGGCGCGTTCCCGATGACGACGGGGGCCGAGACCACCTGGGTGCCCGCCACCTCGAGATCGGAGGGTGTGACGGCACAAGTGACGCTCTGTCCCGAGCGGTGCGCGCTCGCTGGCAGGGTAGCGCCGGTCTGGTCCTGCAGGGTGGTGCCGCCGATCGCCCACGCGTAGCTCACCGTGACCGCGTCGCCGTCGGGGTCCGCGGCGCCCTGGGCGGCGCACTTGAGGTCCTCGGTGGACCGCGGGGTTGCTGGCGTGATGGTCGCGCCCTTGGCGGACGGCGGCGCGTTGCCGACGAGCTCGTCCTGCGTGCCCTCGGCCTTCGCCTCACCGTCGGACGCCGTCGCGACGCAGGTGAGCAGCTGGCCTCGGCGCAGGCTCGCGCCCTTGAGCTGCTGCTCGCGGCCGAGGACCTGACCGCCAACACGCCAGGTGTAGGTCCAGGTGAGCGCTTGCCCGTCGGGATCCGTGCCCGTGGCCTCGCAGCGCGGCTCGGCGCCGAACGCGAGCGCAGACGGCTCGATGCGCACGCCGCTGACCTGTGGCGCGTGGTTCGGGGGCGGGGGTGGCGGCGCTTCCGTTCCAGGGTCTTGGGCGAGTGCCTGTGTGGACAAAGACAGGCAGGCCGCAACCACAGCTCGGGTCCATCGCATCGTCTTCCGCGCTCCCATCATGCATGGGGACGCTACCACAGACGCGCGCGCCGCGATCAGCCGCGCTAGGTGTTGAGCGCGTAGAGCATCGCTAGGCCGCGCAGTGTGAGCCACGGGTCAACGTGCTCGATCGTCTCCGCTTCGCCCGCAAACAGCGTCGCCATGCCCCCTGTGGCGACGATGGTGGCGCTTCCGCCCAGCTCGGCGCGGCAGCGTCGCGCGAGCGCGTCGATCAGCCCGACGTAGCCAAAGAACAAGCCGCTCTGCATCGCGCCGACGGTGTTGGTGCCGATGGCCTTCGGCGGCCGCTTCACCTCGACCCGCGGCAGCTTGGCCGTGCGCGCGAACAGCGCTTCTTCCGCGATCTTGAAGCCGGGGGCGATGGCGCCGCCGACGTAGTCGCCGTGCTCGTCCACGCAGTCGAAGGTGGTCGCGGTGCCAAAGTCCGCCACGATGACCGGCGCCCCCCACCGCGCCTGAGCGGCCACCGCGTTCACGATGCGGTCTGCGCCAACCTCACGCGGGTTGTCCGTGCGCACCCGCATGCCCGTCTTCATCTTGCGCCCGACGACCATCATGTCCACCTTGAGGTAGCGCCGGCAGGCCTTCTCGAAGGTGTAGAGCACGTCGGGGACCACGGTGGAGCAGATCGCGCCCTTGAGCTGATCGGGCTGAATGCCGCAGTGGGCCAAGAGCTGCACCATGAGGATGCCGAGCTCGTCCGTGGTGCGCCCGACGGTGGTGATGCGGAAGGTCTCGCGCACCTGTTCACCGTCCATCAGGCCGAGGACGGTGTTCGTGTTTCCCACATCGATGACCAAGATCATGAAGGCTCCGCGCGAAAGACGACCGCAGCTAACGCTGTCGCGCTACCAGTTCACATCGCCCGCGATGCCCATGGCGCCCATGGCGCCATCCGAGGCGACGCTGGCGCCACCAGAGCCGCCGACGCCACCGAGCCCGCCGGTGCCGTGGCTGAGGGTGTTGTCGCTGGTCGCGTAGCCCGTAGCGGGCACAACGCCGACCGCGACCACCGCGAAGGAGGAGCCGCCAGCGCCGCCGCCGCCGCCGCCGCCCGAGCCGCCCTTGCCGCCGAGGCCGCCGTCGCCGCCCGAGGCGCCGCACCAAGGCCCGTCGAAGCTGCCGTCCCAGCCAGGGCCGCCGTAGCCGCCCAAGCCGCCGGTGCCGCCGAGGCCGCCGTCGCCGCCCGCGCCGCCCGCGCCGCCGTCATCCGCCGCGATGAGGTTGTCCGCGAGGGTCGGCCAGCTGTTGACCGGGAGGTTGTAGAGCACGACGCCATAAGACGCGCCACCGCCACGACCACCACCGCCGAGGGTGCCGCCGCAGCCACCGGCGCCGCCGCCGCCGCCCGTACCGCCGAGCTGGTCGCCGTTGCCGAGCTGGCATCGATCCACCGCGCCCGACGCCGCGCCGCCACCGCCGCCGCCAGCGCCGTCCGTGCCGCCTGAGCCCGCGGCGCCGTTCGAGGGCTTCCAGCCGCCAGCGTCCGCGCTCGCGAAGACGCCGAGCGGGTTGGCGCCCGCGACGCCGCCGATGCCCTCGGCGCCGAGGCGCCCGTTGCCGCCGCGCCGTCCTGCGGACCAGCCGCAGTCCACAGCGCAGACGCAGCCGAACTCGATGCTGTCCATGATGACGCCGTTGCAGGAGCCCGGCCCGCCGACACCGCCCGCTGGAGCGGGCAAGCCGTCCACGCCGGACTGCATCCAGCTCGCCTGGGCCGGACACGCTGCGCCACCGCCGTCGCCGCCCGAGGTGTTCGCGCCGCCGCAGAAGTTCACGCCGCCCGCGCCGCCATAAGGCAGGTTCGAGCATGCCGCCATCTCCGCCGCGAGGCCCGTCTGCCCGTCGAAGCCGTCGGGGCCGTCCATGCCGTTGGAGCCGGGCGCGCCGTCCCACCCGAGGGCCGCGACGATGGTGTTGTTGGTGACGGAGAGCGCGCTGCCCGCGTCCTCGATCCACAGCGCGACCGACGCCGCGCCGGGGGTGCGCGCGTTGTTGCCTTGGATGCTGAAGCCGTCGATGACGGTGGGCTTGGTGACGTGCGTGACGGTGACCGCCGGGATGCGCCCGGTGCCGTCGATGGTGCTGACGTAGAGCGAGGCGTCGCGCGTGCCAAAGCCGGTGTTAAAGCCGCCGTAGTAGGTGATGCCATCGCGGATCCGCACGTCTTCCATGTAGCGGCCGCGCTCCACGAGCACCCACTTCGCCGCCGGGTGGGTCGCAGCGATGGCGTTCGCCTGAGTGACGTTTGCGACGGGATCTTGCAGCGTGCCTGCGCCAGTAGCGTGCCCGGAGACCGCCGAGACGTAGATCACCTCGTTGGGATCAACGCCGCCGCCGCCGTCTTGGCCGTCGCAGTTCTCGTCGATGCCGTTGAACGGGACGTCCGTGGCGGAGAGGAACTCGCACTCGCAGCCGTCGACGGCGCGACCGTTCACGTCGAAGAAGCCCGGCGCGCAGGTGTAGTCGCAGCGGGGGAGCGAGGGTGCCGTGTTGCAGAAGGGGTCCGCGTTGTCAAAGCCGAGGGTGGTACAGTCGTTTCCGCAGCCGCCGCAGTCGGTGACCAGGCCGTAGCGCCCGCCGACCTTATAGTCCTCGTCCACGCGACCGTCGCAGTCCTGGTCGAGGTAGTCGCAGACCTCGGCCTGCCCGGGGAAGATCAGCGGGTCCGTGTCGTCGCAGTCGCCGCCGCACGCGCTGACGCCGTCGCCGTCACCGTCGATGAGCGTGCCCTCGTCGACCTGCCCGTCGCAGTTGTCGTCCAAGCCGTTGCAGAGCTCGGGGGCGTCGGGGTGGATGAAGTAGAGCTGGTCGTTGCAGTCGACGCAGGCTGGGTAGCCGTCGCCGTCGGCGTCCACGTCCTCGCCGGGGAAGAGCACCCCGTCGCAGTTGTTGTCGAAGCCGTCGCAGATCTCGTCCGCGCCGGGGTAGATCGCTGGGTTCGTGTCGTCGCAGTCCTCGCAGACGGGGAAGCCGTCGACGTCGTCGTCGGTGAGCTCGTCCTCGGGGATGACGCCGTCGCAGTCGTTGTCGGCGCCGTCGCAGAGCTCGGGCGCGCCCGGGTAGCTGTTCGGATCGGTGTCGTCGCACTCCTCGCAGCCGAGGAAGCCGTCGAGGTCCATGTCGTGGAGCTCAGCGCCGGGGATGTCGCCGGAGCAGTCGTTGTCGAAGCCGTCGCAGACCTCGGGGGCGCCGGGGTAGGTGTTGGGATCGCCGTCGTCGCAGTCCTCGCACGCGAGGAAGCTGTCCGCGTCCGCGTCGATGAGCTCGCCGTCGAGCAGCACGCCGTCACAGTTGTCATCGAGGCCGTCGCACAGCTCCTCGGCGCCGGGGTTCACCTCCGGGCGACCGTCGTCGCAGTCCGCGCACACGGAGTAGGTGTCGCCGTCGACGTCGATGAGCTCGACCGCGGGGATGACGCCGTCGCAGTCGTCGTCGAGCGCGTCGCAGAGCTCGGGGGCGCTGGGGTAGATGTCGGCGTTGGTGTCGTCGCAGTCGTCGCAGAGCACGACCGTGTCCGCGTCGGCGTCGGCGGTCTCGTCCGCGGGCACAGCGCCGTCGCAGTCGTTGTCCAAGCCGTCGCACAGCTCGGGGGCGCCCGGGAACACGAGGGGATCGAGGTCGTTGCAGTCCACACAGCCGGGCGAGCCGTCACTGTCGCCGTCGAACTCGCTCTCTGGGATCTGGCCGTCGCAGTCGTTGTCGAGGCCGTCGCAGACCTCGGGTGCGCCGGGGAACACGGTGGGGTTGGTGTCGTCGCAGTCGCCGTCGCAGGGCGTGACGCCGTCGCCGTCGAGGTCCTCGGACTCGTCGATCGCGCCGTTGCAGTTGTTGTCGACGCCGTCGCACAGCTCGGGAGCGCCCGGGAACGTGGTCGGCACCGCGTCCTCGCAGTCCCCCGCGCACAGCGACACGCCATCACCGTCGACGTCGGCCTCGTCCGCCGGGAGCGCGCCGTCGCAGTCGTCGTCGAGGCCGTCGCACAGCTCGGGGGCGCCCGGGAAGATCGCCGGGTTGCTGTCGTCGCAGTCGCCAGAGCACAGGTCGACGCCGTCGCCGTCGACGTCCTCGTAGGAGCCGTCGTCGATCGCGCCGTTGCAGTCGTTGTCCACGCCGTCGCACAGCTCGTCCGCGCCCGGGTAGGTGATGGCCACCGCGTCGTCGCAGTCGCCCGCGCAGGTGGAGATCCCGTCTGCGTCGTTGTCGAGCTCCTCCGCTGGGGTCAGGCCGTCGCAGTCGTCGTCGAAGCCGTCGCAGACCTCGGGAGCGCCCGGGAAGATCGCCGGGTTGGTGTCGTCGCAGTCACCGTCGCAGAGGTTCACGCCGTCGGCGTCCGCGTCCGGCGGGTTGTCGATGCGACCGTCGCAGTCGTTGTCCACGCCGTCGCACAGCTCGTCCGCGCCCGGGTGCGCGTTCGGGTTCGCGTCGTCGCAGTCGTCGCCGCCGCAGATCGCGTTGAGCGAGCCGTCTTGATCGCCGTCGCACGTGTCGACGAGCGTGTAGTACAGCGGCACCGCTTGGAGGCCGACGGGCACGCTCAGCACGTCACCGCCTGTGTGCCAGAGCCCGTGCGCCCCGACGCGCAGCGCGCCAGTGAAGGAGCCGACCGCCTGCTCGCGCGGGATCCCATCGAGCGCGATCGGCACGCCGACCACGTCGCCCGGTTGAAGCGTCAGCGGGAGCGCGTAGTCGTAGACGAGGCTGAACTCGTCGCTGACCACGAAGCTGTCGACCAAGACATCAATGTCGCCCGTGTTGGCGAGCACCACCGTGCCTCGTGGGTAGGACGGGCGGAACGGGTCTTCTTCGCCAAAGTCCAGGTACGACGGGTCCGCGAAGAGCTCGCTGTACGGCGCGTTCGGCTTACCACAACCTGTGGCATGCGCCGCGATGAGCAGCAGAAGCGCTCGACTGAGCTTGGACATGATCGTCTCCCCGGATTCCTGGCGCGCTACGGTAGCCGCGTTCGACGACAACCAGCAACGGCTATTCAGCCGGAGTGCACCTGCAAGGCTCGGACCAAGGTCACTCGGCGGTCCCCGGCTCCGTCATGCGGCCCGCGACGACCGGCACCCACCAGGCGCCGCCCTCGACCTCCATGGCCGGATGCTTCGGATCGAGGCGGACGACGGTGCCCGCGTAGATGGTGCAGACCACGGCGGCGCGATCGTACTTCCAACCGTTCTCGCGGCGCGGATAATCGTCGCGAATCGCGAGGTCGCGGAAGGTCGTCCACGCCTCGTCGGGCGCGACCGGCGCGCGCTGGTTGTAGTAGATGTAGCCGACGACTTGGCCCTTCGTCCCGCCACAAGCGGCCAAGCCAGCGCCAACGACCCGGTCCGTTCCAGCGACGGCGGGCACGGTGGCGGGGGGGGCGGCTGAGGCGGCGGGCTCAGGCGCGATGTCCAACGCCGGTGCGCTCGCGACCGCGGCGACCACGGGGGTGTCACCGATCGGCGACCGCTCCGGCGACGGGCTCCCGCTCGCGGCATACCAAGCGCCGCCCAGCGCGAGGGCCGCGGCCCCGACGACGGCGAACAGCGCCCCGCCAGCCAGCAGCAGCGGCCGAAGGTGCGTGGGGAGCGTGAGCGTGCCCAGCTCCGCGCCATCCGCGAGCGCCGCGAGCTGCGCGTCGCCGCGACCGAGGCCCGAAGCGGCGCGAAGCAGCGCCGGCACGCGACCGACCTCGACGGCCTCGCCGACCAGCGTGCGCCAGCCTGTGGTGGGGTCACCGGCGTATTGAGCGCCTGGGAGCCCCGACTCCGTCGCCGCCATCTGGCGGAAGTCCCAGTCGGGGAAGCGACGCGCGAGCAGGCGCACGAGCGCGTCAATCTGGGCGTTCGAAGGGCGCAGCGGCGCTGCGGTCTGGGTCATTGGGGACCCCCGAAGGTTGGGCGGGAGGGCGTGGAGAGCGGGAGGGCGGGAGGGCGGGTGCGGATGGACCGCGGAGGGATGTGCGAGCATAGCACGCAAGATGGGCGCTGCGTAGCCCAATCCTCGGTGCTCGCGTGCCGCGAGCGCGCTTCGCCTGCTAGGCTGAGCTCCTCGGAGATCGAATGCACCACCTCGTCCGCACGCTCGGCGTGCCGTGGCTCGCGCTGCTCGGCGCTTGTGCCCACCACAACCAGCTCCCCTCGAGCACCGCCACCCTGCACGGCGACACCAACGTCACGCTGCTTCGCCCTTCGGAGGGCGGCGTCCGCATCTATGTGCAGGCCAAGCTGCCCGACGGCGAGCTGGGGCTGTTCTTGGTGGACACGGGCGCGGACATCTCGGTGCTCTCCGAGGACACGGCGACGCGCCTCGGGCTCACGGTCGAGGACTCCGGGCGCTCGCTCGCGGGGCTCGGCGGCTCGGTGCCCATGCGCTCCTCCACCCTCAGCACCTTGGGGCTCGGTGACGCGGTCGTGCGCGACGTCGAGGTCGCGGTCGGCGTACCAGGCGTCGCCGAATACGCCGGTTGGATGCCGCAAGACGGCATCATCGGCAACAACGTGTGGAGCCAGTTCTTGGTCGAGGTCGACTACCCCGCCGACCTCCTCGTCCTGCACGAGCCCGGCACCGCCCGCGCGCCGCGCAAGGCCGCGCCCATGTACTTCAACGGCTTCATCAACACGCCAGTCTCCGTCACCACCTCGGCGGATCCGCCGCACACGGCCGACATGGTCATTCAGGTCGACACCGGCGCAAGCGCGCTGCTCATCTCCGGAAACAACGGCCAGTCGTTGTTTCAGCGGGACTACACCGAGGGCATCGAGCCCATCCTCGGCATCGGCGGCTCCGACCTGCTCCCGGCGTCACAGTACCTGCGCACCACCCGCCGCATCGGCGTCCAAAACGTCCACCTCGGCGGCATCGACCTCCCGCAAGCGGAGCTCGAGGCGCGCTGGATCAACTACGCGGATCAGGGCGTCGGCCCCGTCGGCATGCAGGGCCTCGCCGGCCACGAGCTGCTCGACGGCCACGTCGCGTGGTTCGACTACGAGCACGGCGCCTTCGCCCTCACGGAGAGCAAGCGCACCCCTCGCCAAGTGAACGGCCATCAGGTCCTCATGGACCAAGAGCTCGCGGCGCACCCGGGCTCCCCCCCCGACCGCCGCCTGTATCGGGCACGGCTGCTCATCGGCCTCGATCGCGAGGACGAGGCGATCGAGCTCCTCGCCGAGCAAGCGGCCGAGGAGCCCACCGACCACGAGGCCCGCATCCTGCTCGCGCGCATGTACCGCTCCAAGGGCCGGCTGGCCGAGGCCACCGCCGCGCTGGAGGGCATCGATCCCGGCACCCTCGTCGACGAGAAGCAGCTCATCGCCACCGTGAACGCCCTGCTGCTAGAGCAAAACGACTCGGCGGCGCTCGCCCTCGCCGAGGCCGCGCTCACCGCGCGCCCCAAGGATCCGGCGCCCTACGTCGCCCGCGCCGACGCCCACCTCGCCGCGGGCCGCTTCTCCCTCGCCGAGGCCGACCTGCTCGCGGGCGCCAAGGTGAACGGCGACCCCGACGCCTTCTTGGACCGGCGGGCGCGCGTCGCCCTCGCCCAAGGCGACCGCTACGGCGCCATGTCCCACCTGCGCAACATGCTGCAGATCTACCCGTTTAACGGCCCCTTTATGTGGTTCTACTCCCAGCTCGCCGAGCCGGACGATCGCCCCACGGTGGAGGCGGACATTCGCAACGCCATGGCGCGCCTGCACCCGTTTCAGCGCCCCGTGGACTTCCAGGTTGGCGCCAGCCACCAACTCGGCGACCAAGCGCGCGCGGACGAGCTCATGCAAGGCGGCGTCGACCGCGACTGTGACGCGCTGGGCGACGATGCCCAGACCGACAACTGCGTCGCTTGGTACCACGCCCTCGCGAGCCGCGACCTGGACGACGCGCTCGTTCGCGTCGATCGCGCGCTCGAGGTGAAGGGGCCGCGCAGCGACTTCCTCGACACCAAGGCGCTCGTTGAGCTGCGCTTGGGCAACACGTCGAACGCGGCAGACGCCGCGCTACAAGCGGCTCGTATGGCGCCGGATGATGTGTACATGCTCTGGCAGGCCGAGCGGCTCGCGTCTCTCGCAACTCAGCCTTGACGCCGCTCGGGGCAAATTCGCGATAGCTTTAGCGAGGGGAGCTGCGCCGCTGGCGCACCCCGGGAGGACGCCATGCCCTGGATGCTGCTGCTGATCACCTTGGCGTTCGCCAAGGAGCCGCCCCCCGGAGGTTGGCCCGACGCTCCGGCGACGGCCACCGTGACCGCGGTCTACGACGGCGACACCCTGACGCTGGAAGGCGAAGCGAAGGAGCGCGTGCGCTTGCGCTGGGTGAACACCCCCGAGCTCAAGCCCGCGGAGGCGTACGGCGCCGAAGCGCGCGACGCCGCCCGCGACTTTGTGCTCGGCCGCACAGTGACCTTGGTGGTCGGCGAGACCCCTCGCGACGGGTACGGGCGCATCATCGCCGGGGTTCGCACGGAGCAAGGCGACCTCTCCGAGCTGCTCCTGGAGCGCGGCCTCGCGCACCTCTTCGTCATCCCGCCGGACCACACGGACATCAGCAAGCTCGTCGCTGCGCAAAAGCGCGCCCGCGACCAAGAGCTCGGCATCTGGTCCACCGATCGCTACCAAGGCGCGCTGCACATCACGTCCTTCCACGCCAACGCGCCCGGGGACGACAACGAGAACGTGAACGGCGAGTACATCCGCGTCGCGAACATCGCCGCCGAGCCGGTCGACCTCGCCGGGTGGAAGCTCACGGACGCGAGCGGCCACAGCTTCACGCTGCCCACGCTCTCCGTGCCCGCTGGCTACACCTTCGTCATCCACTCGGGCAAGGGCGAGACGCAAGCGGACCCGCTACGCCAGCTCGAGGTCTACTTGGGCTCCGACACCCCCGTGTGGAACAACAGCGGCGACAAGGCCACGCTCTTCGACCCCGCTGGGACCGTGGTGGACGCGCGTGCCCACGAGGTCAAACACTAGCGAATGAGCGCCATCGACCCCACGCGCATCAGCAAGACCATCGCGTACTTGCTGCGCCACAAGCCCGAGCACGGAAACCTCCACCCCGACGACGAAGGGTGGGTGCCGCTGGATCAGCTCAGCGGCGCGGTCTCTCGCTTGCTCCGAGCGCGCGTGGACACCGACCGCATTCGCGCGGTGCTGGAAGAGTCGCAGATCCGCCGCTTCGAGATCACCGCCGACCGCATCCGCGCCGTCAAGCGCGCCCGCGGCCGCACCGGCCCCTCGCGCAGCCGCGTGCCGGACATCCTCTACTACGCCGTGCTCCCTGGGGCCTTGGAGGCCGCGCAAGCCACCGGCGCCTTTGAGACGGGCGCTCGGCCGCTCTACCTCTCCGAGGACGAGGCCCCCGCGTGGCGGGTCGTGCACCGCATCGCCGACGCCGGCGCCACCGTCGTCGTGGTCGACGCCGCGCGCGCGGCCCGTGGCGGCGTGCGCTTCACCCGCAACGCGCGCTCTGGCTTGTTTCAGGCCGATCGCATCCCGCTCTCCGACGTCATCAGCCTGCGCCCCAACTTCGCGGTGCAGCTCTCCGCCGGCGGCTTCCCGCTGGTCCGCGACGCCCACGGCGCGCCTCGCCTCGCGCTCGTGAGCGTCACCCGCCGGCGCGGCGTCACCTGGGAGGTCGCCAAAGGCAAGCTAGAGCCCGGCGAGACCCCCGAGGCCACCGCCGAGCGCGAGGTGCGCGAGGAGCTCGGCGTCGAGCCTGACGTCTCCTTCGAGGTGCTGCGCTCCATCGGCGAGGTGCGCTACGGCTTCATGGCCCCCGGCGGACTTCCAAGGCTAAAGCGCGTCTTTTTGTACTTCCTTCGCCCCAATCGCGCCACCACAATCTTCGCCCCCCCCGCCCGCGAGGGCATCGGCGAGGTCCGCTGGTTCACCCCCGACGACGCCGCGCGCGTCGTGCGCCACAGCAGCCTCAAGCCGCTCATGCGGCGCGTCGTCGACCTCTTGCAGAGCGGCACCATCGATCTCGAGAGCCTGCCGCGCTTGGACGTCGACGCCGTCGAGCCCCCTTCCCCCGAGACCTAAGCAGAGGACCTGATGAACATCGTACTTCGAGGCAGTCTGCCCGGCGCCACCACCGCCGGCATCATCCTGCTCACCCGCGCGCGCCAGCTCGGGCTCCCGATACAAGTCCAGGTCATCACACCCACTGAGGGCCACGAGCCGGTCCTCGGCCCAGCCGTGCTCTACGCGCCGGTGCTCGCCTCGTGCGGTGTCGGCCGCGAAGCCGGACAAGGCGCCATGGTCGTCGTACCCGGCCCGCCGCGCGCGCCGGTGCTCATGACCGCCACGCCCCACGGCGTCGACGGCTGGTTCTACGTCGATCGCACCGGCACCGGCTACCACCCCGCCACGCAAGCCTACGTGCGCCTGAGCCGCGACCCGCGCGTCGCCGCCCGCAAGCTCAGCAAGGACATCCGCCGCGTCATGGAGCTCTTGGGCATGCAGCCCGAGCCCGCCGTCCTCGACGTGCTCTTCTCCGCGGACGTCTCTCCCCTCACCCGCTTGTCCATCGCGCTCCGCGCCGGCCGCGCCCTCTCGGGCAACCGCGGCGAGCCGCTCACGCGCTACGTGACCGGCGACGTCGAGGCCGCCAAGGATCCGCTCCCGCACGTCTTCAACGCCGAGGACACCGCCCGCCGTCTGCGCGATGGCGGCTTCCTCTGGATCCTCGACGGCCTCTCCCCCGCCCTGCGCGACCGCGCCGAGGAGTGGTTCCAAGCCGCCGCCGACCTCGCCGCCGAGGACGAGGGCCGCGATCTGGTGCTCGTACACGCGATCGCCGAGCTCGCCTCCCACTTGGTGCAGCTCCCCGCCTGCTCGATCCTGCCCCCGCTCGGCGCCGCCGAAGACGCGGTCAGCGTCGGCCTCGGCGCCGCGCTGTCCACGGACGAGGAGCAGGACGCGCTCGCCGAGCTCCAGCGCATGTACCGCTTCTTGGGCGGCACCTACGTCGACGACGGCCCCCACGCCTGGGACGTGTGCGACGCGCCCTCCCCCACCGAGCACGTCGAGCGCTGGCGCTGGTTCTGCACGCAGGTGCGCCAGGGCCGCAAGCGCGCCGAGGAGCTCTGGCCGATGATGACGGATCCGCCTCAATAAGCGACCCTCACTCGTCGGACGCTCGGCGCCGCGCTCTGGCCCCGAAGCGGTCCGGCAAGCCTGCGGCGCCGGCACGATCGCCAGGAGCTCGTCGGCGACGCGGCGCCGATCGACGCCGCAGCAGCTGATCGCCGGCTCAATCGTCGGCACCTCCGCCTCCGGCTTTTCGCCTAAGAACGGGTCCTCTGCGAGCGCGAGCCCGATGTACAACGCGAGGAGCGTGACGGGTCCGACAGGGCGCGCCCGCAGCGGTTCCAATCGCCCATATTCGCGTCGACATCACGTGACAGGCTCAGCGCTTGGCGGCGCCCGCGTCCGTGCTTCTCTTGAAGAGCGAGAGACACGAACCTGTCCTGGCGCCGCCGAGTGGCCTTCCGATCGCATGGGGACCACTTGTACCGGGTGTCTGCCGCTCGTCGGCGCCGGGGCTTTCGTGTGCACGCCCAACCCAGACGTCAACGGTCGTGCCGCTGCATGGACCGCCTGCGGCGTTCCCCGTCGCGCACGCCCCCCTGCCGAGCCCCATCACCCTGCGCGGCCAGTGGAGCGGCTGGCTTCACTGCGACGCCGGCACCCCGCGCGTCGAGCTCCTCCGCAAGCTCGCGGCCTACGGCCTGCTCCGCATCGTCTCCGACCCCAAGCGCGGCTGGACCTGGACCGTCGAGCGCGCCGAGAAGTGGTTCAGCGAGCCCGGCGCCGACACCGGCACCGCGACCACGCTCGTGAAGGCGCTCGAGGCCGGCCTAGCGCGGGCGATGGGCCTGCTCGGCGAGGCGTGCAGCGTGCGGGACAGCCATCGGCGCGGCGCGCTGGACGAGGCGTGGGGGAAGGAGCACCCCGTGAAGGCCGCGAAGGAGGCTGGGGATCCGACGGTGTGGTTGGCGGGGGCTCGGTCGGTGAAGGGGGCGGGGGTGACGGCGGTGGGGGCGGCGAGCGCGGAGCAGGATGAGGCGCTGATGGCGGCGTTTTGGGGCGGGGATTGCTGAGGCGTTGGGTGAGTAGACCGCCAAAACGGCGCAGCCAGCGCCATTACCGGCAAGTTCACGAAAGGCCGGTCACGGCGTCGGCAACTCGTCGAGCGGCACATCCGCCTCTAGGTCGAGGAGGAGCTGGTTCAGCGCCTCCTCATACGAAGGAAGACCAGCCGGGGTGATAAGAGACTTGTTGGTGTTGTCCTCTTGGCTCACCCACCAGCATCGAAAGGTGTTCGACTCTGTGAGTGCACACGTCGTTCTGTCAAAGGACTGCACGTCTTGGTATTGCCCTGGAGGAGCTGGTGGCGGGGCCCAGTAGGCCCACGGCGGCCCGGTGTAGTCCGTCATGTCGTTCGTCCCCCACACCGCGAAAGTGCCATCGGGGCGCAAACCGTAATAGATTCCTCTATGCCCAGACACCTTGACGAACCGCTCCCCGATGGGGGCCGGGGTCACGGGTACCCAGGCGACGTCGTTGTAGGCCACCAACGCGCCAGTGGCGTCCAGGGCGAACACCGTGCCCAGGTCGACCACCTCCATGGAGCGCACGGGACCATTGAACGGCTCGAACGCGTTCGGATCGGGAACGCCTTGCGTCGATCGCCAACACCGCACGATATGCGCGCGGTTCTGAACACAGAGCAAGAACGGAGAGCTTCGAACGGCGAGCACGTCAAACGCGTCCTGCGGACCGCGGAACCCTCCCTCAATATTCCAAATCGAGCCATCGCTGAGAACCGCCCAGTATTCTGGCGGGGCCGCACTCGCGATCGGAAGAGGAGGTTCCCGAAACTCGATCACCCCCCCACTCAACGGATCCGCGACCTGCAGGTTGACAAGCTCACCTTGGTCGGTGATGCCTGCTTTTCGAGCGAAGATACCCATTAGGTAAGAAAACCGCGTTGCTGCCACCGAATACGGTTGAAGGTCCCTGGGAAGGCAGCCCACGCGGCCGTTGGTGGCGAGCACACAGATTGGCCAATCAACTGGGGGAGTAAACGTGGCGTGGGCGGGCCGCGGTGTCGAGGCTTGCGCAAACGCAGACGCGAAGAGCCCATCACCAGTTGGCGGCGATTCTTCGCGGAGGGGCAGTGAGCCCCCGTGCGCGTCCGGGCCCATCGGCACCACAACGGGCTGCGGCGTGAACTGTTGCGCTCCCGGCTCGCCACCGCAACCCGCGACAGCTCCGAGCACCGCACATAGGCGAATACTGCGCATTACTTAAGTCACCTCGAACTGTGAAAGCACGTGCCACCACCCCGTGGTGTCGTGTTGGGCACCTTCAACGGCGAGACGCACAGGAGCGACCACCGGCTCCGTGAACAGCTGACCCGCCCCACCCCCCGGGAGGTCACGCTGACGTACAAGCCCAACCGCGAACTCCACTACACCGATGACCGGCGGCGCCACCGCGTTCACCTCTTCGACCAGAGTAGCGCCGGGGTACTCTGTCACAAGCAATCCGGACGACGGGTCCCCACTTGATGGGTATGGTCCTCCAAGACTCCCCCACGCGTTGTAGCCAAAGGCAGGTGCGAAGCCAAACTCCACCCGCATGGGAGTGACGTCGTGCGCCGCCCTGAAGGTGCGGAGGAACCAGGTGTTTCCGCTCGCAACGTGACGCAAACGCAACACAAACTCGTACGGCCTATTCGGACCTTCGCCATAACAAGCCGCGACACCGCGGTTCACCAACGAGAGGCGAATCGTTAGCGAACGACCGGCTGGCGCGGACTGGGGGTGGCGCACTTCGGTCACGACGAGGCGGTAGCCGAGGTGAAACGCGAGCCGCCGGAGTTCGTCGGCCACGGCGGTAGGCGTCGACGGCGTCGTGAGATCACTTGTCTTAAGGTAGATGTAGGAAGCACCAGCATTAAGAGCCTGATCGACGCTCCATCGCAGCTGCTCTGCGGAAGGCGTCGACGTGTCGTCCGACTCTTGGATAAGGACCGTCTCCAACTCATCCACCAGTGGGGCGCTCTTGTCCACGTCGTACGATCCACCGATCTCAAGCGCGACGGGGCTCATCGGGTGGGCCGAGCACAACCCACTCCGCCAATACTGCCAGTAACAGCTCCCAGAAAAACTCCAAACAAAGCTTCCAGCGCTCCCGATGACCTGAGGATCGGGCCACGATGTTCCCCAGTGATCGCTCCGCCATCCGAGCGCGGCGGGCAGTACGCCCGCGGCCACCTTCGACTGGAACACGCCTGAGTGGAACAGCGTGAGCGCCTCGGCGAGCACATACGTGTCTGGGAACGCGGCAAGACAAGCATTGAGCATCGCTACCATCGCGCTGTTTTCGACAGGCGACAGTACCCGCGAGTCGTATGGGTGCAACGCACCATCCGCCCATTCTCCGGTGTTCCCCACGACGCCGAGGTCGATGAACTCCACGCGATCCAGGATGCTGTTCAGGAGGTCCATCGGCAATGAATGCCGATCGGACGCGCGGCGCAGCGCGGCGTGATTACAGGCGTTCGTCCGTGTGCGCCGTCCCGCGTGCGCGCCCCGGCGGCGGCGCAGTCGCTCAGCGGCTCGGCGC
>Ga0210044_10004476_pt1 | contig 19464 bp, 19 predicted proteins | sample CryGey13umfilter_2_FD_183959 | JGI IMG/M metagenome (GOLD analysis project Ga0210044, IMG submission 183959) | Groundwater microbial communities from aquifer in Utah, USA - Crystal Geyser 4/9/14 3 um filter (SPAdes) (version 2) | ecosystem: Environmental > Aquatic > Deep subsurface >... | reverse complement strand
TAAAAGGGGTGTATCAATCAAAATTTTATCTTCTGGATACATATTTCGTTCGTCGTCCCAAGCGAAAAATTCTCCTTCATTGATAGGAAAATTAAAGGCTTTACGTAAAAAAGGAAAAAGAGTATCATTGATAAAATCTTTTGAGTTTTCTTTATCATTTTCTCTAACTTCATTTTGTTCGTCAGAATGTACTTGTGATTGACTTCGTGATGAGCCGTTGTCGGTTGTCATCGTTTGTCCTAAATACAGTTTTGAAATTAGCTCATTTGCTAATTTGATTTTCATCATAGGTACATTATGAAAATCCTGTCTTGAGGTTTCATGTAAAGTCAGTTTTGATTCACTTGGCAAAACAGCATACGCTGCACTTCCCATCTCTTCCAAAAACTGTCCTAATAAATTTCTTGTTTCAGGATCTTTAAAACCAGCCGTTTCTACTACTCTAATAAAAGTAGTCATTAACTGTTCGCCTTCGTCCCAAGCTGCCCAAGAGTGACGGCTTAAAATGTCCAGCATTGCTACTAAGTTTAGCAAACCAAAATTATCCACGTCATTACAGATATTCAATATATTCACTCCAGCTTCCTGTAATGTATCAATATTGATTCCTTCTGTATCATAAGTAGATAAAACAACTTCATTGTATTCTGGTCTTATGTGTCTTCTATCAATAGACTCTATAATAAAAGTGCCTTCCTTTTTGGGATTAGGAAAAAACTGTAAAACCGAATATCCATAACTAATAGATTCAGAATACTTTTCTAAAAACTTTCTAAACCAAGTGTGTTTTAATAATCTTGTTTTCTCTTCTAATTCATCGCCATTTTTATCTACAATTTTGAACGGATGATTAGAAAGGAAAAAAGCTCGTTTTTGCATAACAGCAAGTAAGTGAGCATTATTAGCAACTATATTATTATATACTTCCTGTAAACGGTCTCTACGTGGATAATAAACATCAAGTGCAGACCGACGAGCCGAAAGTACATCTGGAATTTCTTTACGAGCAACGCTTTCTGTCATTCTCTGTAATTCAGATTTAACAGATTTACTTTGCTTACTATTTTTGGCGAAAAAACGGTTTTGAACAGTCTCTAAAACTTTATTGAAAAAACCCTTTTTAAGCGTTTGTTTTTGTTGTCTATACATAATGTTATAAAAATATCAATCGTTTATTGTGCGACTTTTACGATACACGTAATAAAGCCTTGCTAGTAAGATTAGAAACGACTATCGTATTTAGTTTGCGACTTGCCTAAAAACTTAGCAGAAAGTTCAATTCCATCAATTATTTTGATAGGAAGATTAGTAAATAATGCTTCCACATCGTCATCTGGCAAACTAACCCTTTCCAAAAATTCCTTTGCTTCTTCGTAATCCTCAACTACGAATTTAGGAACTCGTGAAGGGGCTTCTACTTTCCACGCCTTAAAAGCTACTATTGAAACTAAGTGAGTTACTAATTCAGCATCACGTTCATTTCCACGTTTTGAGAAAATTTGATACAAATCAAATTTTCTACCTAACCTACCTTTTGCCATTTGGACTGCTGACATTTCCAATTCTTCTAAAGAATAGGCATCTAGTATAAGTCCTTTTATACGTTCGTTAAAGGCTTGGTTAAAATCGTCATCGTTTAGAAAAATCATAAAATTTAATGTTTTTGGTAATTCTACTTCTTATACATGTATATATATAAGGAGTAGAAAAAAATTAGGATGCCAAACTAGCTTTAATAGCCGTTGAAAGAAATGCTTTTGGCACTTCCAATAAATAAGGAAATTCGTTATTTCTCCAATAACAATCCAACGTCCCTTGTCTTTCAGCTTGGTCGCCAGCGTACATAACATCAATTTCAAGACTAGCCTCGTGTTCTAAATCGTGGTCAAGAATAGCATAACAAGCCAAATCTCTAAAAACGATAATGATACCGTAATTATCTGGATTGTTTTTTAATTCTTGCATGACGATGCCAAAATTGCCATCAGGGTTAGGAAAGCGTGAAGTAAGCGAGTGCGACATATCAACCATTTTTTGTTGTTTGCCACCGTAACCATCAATTTTGTTTCCAGTAGGTTGGTTTAACGTTCCACGAACAGGAAAAACATCTAAGTTACCAGCCGTTTGTGCTGATGCCCACTCCGTTGCAAGTGCGTCATCTGTAAATTCATAAGAACGTTCTATTGCGATAATTGCAGCTATATCACTCGGTTGGTAACGTTTACACGCTGTCAATGCAGCTTGAGCAACGTAGCCAAGCCCGGGTGCACAAGCTCTCTGAACTAAAGAAGGAAAAGAAGCCATAAGTAAAATAATTTAAAAATTAAGAAATAAGACGACTTGAGCCTTTTACGACTTCAGCAATCTTTTTAAATTGAAACTCCTCTCTACGAAGGTTATTCGGAAAAGAAGTGTCGGTATAATCTATTGAAATATCAATATTGATAGTTCCAATATCTAAAGTTCTTGTTTGCTCACGAGTGAGCTTTACAAGTAATTTTTGATTTATGGTAGCATCTACTTCACAAAGTAAAAATCCTCCCAAACCAGTCAAATCACTTGCAAATTTGAATTTATCGTGTCTGCCTAACCTAACAGTAGCATATATTCTTTGTATATCTACATTTGTCAAATCTACAAACTGCGTATTTTGGTCAGTAACGATTACTTCTAAAATCGTATCTGTTCCTTGTTTTATTTCTAGCATATAGAATAGATTTAAAAGCCTTTTATACTTCTTTTTCTGATTACAGAATCATTTTTTAATTCACTTGCATCAACAGCAATGATTTCTTGAATAATGTTAATCGCACCATGTACAGAGTCGGGACCATCAACAGGAGCTGACGTATTTTTTTCAAAAGTCAAAAACTGCTCAACTAGCTTTTTTTGATCTAGTGTGTCTTTGTACTTTTCATTAAAGTAAAATTTTGAATTTTTGAACAAAGGTGCAATGGAAGCAATACGATTCCATTTATTGCCTTTTGCTCTCAAATCCCAGTTTACATTGATAAAACGGTATGTACTAAGTAGTTCCTTCGTGTTAAAGAATAGGGAATAATGTGCTTTTTGACTTGCATTCCCTTCTACCCAAAGTATTGGATAAGCTCCTTTTCCTTGTACATGTTCTTTATCAAATTGATAATAACACCCTATTACCTCCGACAGCTCCTCACGCAGTCCATTCCAAATGTGATGATATTCCTGTGTGTTTTTATCATAGCCTATAAGGCTAATATTTTTAGTACAGCCACTTGCTTCATAAGCCAAATCTCCATAAGCAATAAGGCATTCGTATTTGTCAAGAGAAAGCATTTTTTTATACTGAATCCATTCAGCTTTAAATTCTTTACCAACCTCAACAGGGTTGTTATAGAATTGCCTTTGAATTTCACTTTCAGTATATCTTGAGAGTAATTTTGAAATTTGCTCTTTGCTAAAACGTTCTTTCCAATTTGGCTCTCCTTTAGAGTTTGTAATATTTACTTGAAAAATATTTGTATTTGGTTTGCCTTTTAAGGCATTTGCGATTTGTGCAGTAGTTCCAGAACGGTGTAGTAAATTGTTGTTTACTATAAATCTTGCACGTTCTTGATTCATACCCCCTTTTATAGTACCCAAAACCCTATGAACTATTTTTCTAATAATAATAGGATTCTCAGCAGCATCACGCTCATCAATATCATCAATGACAACATAGTCTGGGCGATGCTGCCTGTTTCGCATTCCCTGTGCTGGTTGTTTTATACCAATTCCACGAAATAGAGTACCGTTTTTGGCTCTGAATTCGCCTTCTGCCCAGTCCCCAGAAACAACCTGTTTACCAAAATCCTCAATTAGTTTTGCGTTATTTTCTAATTCTGCCTGTAAGTCAGATAATAGAGTACGTGCAGCCACTTCATTAATTCCAACGACTACCATAAAATCAATTTGTCTTTCACTTGTAAGACCTAATTTTTTACGTTTTGCTTCTGGTAATCTATGAATGTTCATTAATAGAACAGGAAGAGCAACTACAAACTCTGTAGATTTTGCAGCCTCACGATACCATAAATTCACTTGGTCAATCACTTCGTTTTTTACGACATCACAGGCAGCTTTTGTATGATACCACGCACAAGGGAATTTTGCATAATGACTAAAATAGTATTCAAAAAATTCAGCATAGTTTTTAGTATCAAGAAGTCTTTGAATACGAGCTTCTTTATCTTCTGGAGTTTCGACGAGCAAATCTTCTTTAGTTACTTCACGTAACCAAGCACAATGCTTATGGTACTCTTCTATACGTTTTTTTAATTTTATACTAATTTTGTCCACTTGTTTTTTTGGTTAAATAAGTAATATATTCTAACTGGTACTTTGAAAGTGATTTGCTATACTCTAAATCTATATGAGCTAACCAAATATTAAATTCTTCAAATGTATCTAGTGCGTTCAAAACTTTGCGTTCTGGGTCAGAAAGCGTTTTTAAAACTCCGTTCATTTTAGAAAGTGCATCAGCTTTTCTAATCGCAATTCCTTGTTCTTCTTCTGTTGTTTCGTCTGATAATAGTTTTCTCATTTGTTCCTTTACCATTCTTTCAATCTGTAAAGGTGTCATTTCAGAAAGTCCACGAGCAGAATCCCAATCTCCAGCTTGACTCCATTTATTTAGAGTTCCACGAGTAACACCTACCATTTTAGCGACATCGTCCTGTGTTAAGGACTTATTCTCTATATAGTATTTACGAGCCTGTACTTCAGCAGTAGAATAGTCTAAACCAGTCTTTGTAGTGCGTTTTTTTGCCATTTCAATTAGCTAAAAATCAAGTGTTTCAAATATTTTTATCAAAAATACGAAAAAAGTTAGATTAATCTAACTTTTTTTGTTAGATTTGTCTAACTTATTCAAGTTAGACTAAATCTAATACCGAAATGGACATTTTATTTGAAGGCTATATAGGCTATAATCTTACGGCATCTTATATAAGAGAAAGACTTTTACAGGCTGTAAACCCTGTTTTACTTATAAATAGTACAGGAGGTCAGATAGCAGAAGGAAACGCTATCATTAATGAGATGCAACGTTCTGGAAAGCAAATAACAGGTGTAATCACTGGAATGGCAGCTTCAATGGCTGGTGTGATTTTACAGAAATGCGATAAGCGTGTTATGTATAAAAATGCTACTATAATGCTACACAGAGTTAATTCAGGCATTTATGGAAATGCTGACCAGATACAGTCTATTGCTGACAATGCAAAAGATTTGGAAAAACAAATTATTGAGGTTTTTCAAATTCGTTCTGGAAAATCTGAAAAATATATCAAAGAAAAATTTTTTAATGGAGCTGATAACTGGCTTACTGCCGAAAAAGCTCTTTCAGAAGGTTTTATTGATGAGATAATTGAAGATAAATTTTCAGTGAAACTCCCTTCTAATTTCGCAAACCAAGATTTGTCTAATCGTATGAATTTTTACGCTGTTAATATGGCAGCTAATTATAATCAAACCAATTTTCCACAAAACCAATCTATTCAAATGGATTACAAAGAAGAATTCGAAAAGGAAAAGGCGAAAAATGAGAACTTACAAAAAGCTCTCAATTTGGCTAATTCTGAAAAAGCAACGGTTTTGGTAGAGGCTGCCATTAATGCAGGAAAAATTCCAGCTTCCCAAAAACCAATTTACATTTTGAGTGCTACCAACGACTTTGAAAACACAAAGAAAGCACTTGATGAGATTGTAGTTGAGACACCTTCAAATGCTCAAAACGTTGCACCTACTCAACCTGCTCAACAAGTTTCTATCAATGATTTGATTAAGGAAAATCAAGCTAAGAATGCTGCAAATCCTCAACCTGCAAATACACAAGAACCTGTAAAGGATTTTGAATGGTATCAAAAAAATGATTCGAAAACATTGGAAAAAATGGAAGCTGAGAACAACGTAGAATTTGAAAAACTACGAAACGCTTATGCTGCAAAAATTCGTCAGAAAAGAGGCGATTTAATCAAATACTAAAACAGTTTTAGAACTGATTTAGAAGTCTTTTAAAACTGTTTTATACACCAAATTTACTTATCAATTTTATGGCTGGACTAAGAAAAGAAGTATGGCTAAATGTTATACTAGAACAGTACGATGAGGAAGTTACATTCCTTGACAATACTACAGACCTAAGTGCATTTGTAGAGAATGATAAAATAAATCTAGCTGAGGCAGGTATTGATCCTGATGTATTAATCAACAACACAACCTATCCAGTTGCTGTAAATGAACGTACAGATACTCCTTATGCACTAGATTTAGATTATTACGATACTGAAAATACACTTTTACGTAATGCTGAGGCGATTGAACTTGCATACAATAAAATGCAGTCTATCACACGAAGACACGCTCAAGCTCTTAAAAACAAACAAGCTGAACGTAGCACATTTAATTTTGCACCTACTTCAGATGCTGCTTTCACACCTGTACTTCCAACAACAGGAGCTACAAATGGAGCTGGAGAAAAACTTATAACAGAAGATGACATTGCTAATTTGGCAGCAGCTTTTGATATGATGAATGCACCAGATGGGAATCGTCAGTTGGTTTTACATACTCGTCATTGGAACGAACTGGTCAGAACTTCACAAACATTGAAAGAACAACGTTATCGTTCAAAAGAAGGTGTTATGAATAGAGTTGCTTTTGAACTGTTTGGATTCCAAATCCACAAATACAAAAACAATCCTCTTTATATAAAAGCAACTGGAGTGAAGGCAGCGTATGGGACAACCTACGTACCAGCTACGCACGGTATTACTTCTGTTGCTTTTGTTGGACAAGAAGCCTATAAAGCTGTCGGTACGATTGATATGTTTGATGACCTAAAAAATCCTCGTGAACGTGGAGATATTATTGGTTTCCAACAACGTTTCCTTGCTGGTATGATGCGTAACAAATACTTTGGTGCGATTCGTAGTGTGGACGTATAATCTCTTTTTTATTTAAAACTAGCTTCATTTTACTATTATGAAATTATTTGAATTTGCTTTCCTTATAAAAGGTTTTTTCAAGATTTGGACACCAAGTTCAATCTTAGAAAAAAAACAAAAAATCAATCTATTACTCAAGCGTATGTCGCAAGATGAGAATGGAAATGATGTTGCACCTGTTGAACTTACAGATGAGTTTTTACAAGATTTTGGACAACTCATGATGTTTCAAAAGAAAATGGGAGGTGCAGGTAAATTCAAAGAATTTATGACAGAAGCAAGTGAAGCTGGTTTTTTAGATGACGTGAAATAACTCTAAAAAGAGTTTTAAGATAGTGTAATCGTGTATTTATCAATTTATTTAATCACCAAATTATCTATTCGTAATTATGAAAAATGTAAAATTTGTGCTTTTAGCAATGCTATTGCTATCATTCGTGAATTTTGGTTGCTCTCCTTCACAGGAACATTCTATTAAAATAGAACCAACCGAATATCCTTCTGTAAAATCTGAACCTAAAAAAGAAGTGCGTATCGATACTGTTCAAAGTGAAACCATTTTAGAACAGGAAGCTAAAAACGAACATTCTGAAAAACCTTCTGGAATTTTGTTTTTGTTTTTTGCGATGGCTGCTGCTGGTGCAAGTGTGAAAATCCGAACTAATTTTTTACAAGCAACTTGGGCTCAACTCGTATTTAACTTTGCTGAAAATATAGCAAAGCAGTTCTTAGATAAGATGAATTATAACTTCATGATTATGTTCACTATCTGTAAAGAAGTTATTTTGGCTTTAGTAGATAAAGATCCTGATAACGTAAAACAGATTAAAGCTATTTTTGAAAAACATGGTGACGAGCTTATAGAGTTTCTATTTCATTTTTTAAGTGATAGGCTAAAAGCTAAACTGGCTAATAATATTCATTTGTCAGAAGCTGAAAAAGAACTTGCATTGACACAACCAGAGCTTATGAAATTGACTTACGACAATGCTGAAAGTTCAGACTTCAAAGATGTTTTGGCAAATGTAATTCTTGAAAAAAAAAGCGAATATCCAAATTTAGCGAATCTGACAAATCCGACAGTGTAGAAGATAATAGTATAGGTTCTGAAGAACAAGACGCAAAAGGCTCTTATGTAGCTGATGAACCTATTACTAGAGTTATATCTGGTGTAAACGTTACTAACAAACAAATACCACCTAGTAAAACAAGGATTGAAAATATAATGGTGCATTGTGCAGCTTCCAATCCGAATGCAAAAGCAAAAGATATTCAAGAGTGGTTTTTACGCTCAGTTGCAAAAGGAGGTAGAGGTTGGTCAAAAGGAGGTTACGCAGAAATCATTGAATGGAATGGAACACTTGTAAAACTCTACGATGACGAAGTTCCTACAAATGGAGTGAAAGCATACAAAGGAGTGAGCAACTCAAATACACTTCATATTTGCTTAGTTGGAGGAAGGACAGAAGGCGAAATAAGCAAAGAACAGAAAGCTACTTTAGAAAAAAGACTTTTAGAAAAAGTGGAAAAATACCCACACGCAAAGTTATTAGGACATAACCAAGTAGCCGTTAAAGCTTGTCCAAACTTTGATGTAAGACGTTATTCAAAGTCTATTGGAATAGAAGACAAGAACATTTTTTGGGAAGACTATTACGAAATAGCTACCAAAATGAAACAAATTATTGATACCATTTAATCCCATTTATCAATTATGAATTTTAAACCAGAAACCGTACAAGCACTTGAAAAGGCTTTTTCTGTCAATTCAGAAGACAAACTTTTGGTAGTTACTGATCCAACAACAAAAAACGAAATGGTTTGGAAATTAATACACAAACCACTTGCAAGAGGTCAGTATAATACCCAAGAGGTTACTAGAGAGCAGTTTTTGAGTTTACAAAAAGAAGGCAAAGAAACAAACGAAAAGCCAGTTGAAGTAAATTCAGAAGTAGAAACTGACATTGCACCGAGTGAACCAACAGAAGAACCATCGCAGGCTAAACCAACCAAAAAAACTAAATAAATAAGATGCTTAAAAGACTTCTAAAACTCTTTTATGGCAGTCCTACAAAGTATAAACACCCTGCACCTGTAGAAAGGGTACAGGGTGTTTTTTTTGAAGACAAGCCATTGTACAAGTTCAAAAACCCAAAAGACATTCCATTGGATAGGGTTCGTTTATTCCAACATTATTACCCAGAGTATTTGTATGGAATAAGTCCAAACTACATAAATGAAATTTTGGATAGTGCATTGGAAGCAATGGATTTGGGTGAGCCGTCAGAAGCTGCATTTCGCATAAAATCACTTCAAAGTGTTTTAGGCTCTGTACTTCCTATTGATTCGGTGTACGGAATGGCTGCTCTCTATTTCTTTACAGAAGACGAAAATTCAGAAAGCATTGATGTTGCTATTACTCAAAAGAAAATTAATGAGTTTAGAAAAACAGAAGATCCTCAATTTTTTTTTGCACAGCAAAGCGAGATTTGGTCAGCACTTGGACTCAAATCGTTGAAAGATGTGGAGAACTTTTTACAGAACGGACAGAAGAGAATGACCTTATTTCGCCAGGTGCTTTTGAAGAAAAGAGAAAACAAAGAAGTGAAAATTTAGAACGTGTTATCTATGCTTTGGCAAATGGAAACGCTTCTGAAATGCAAAGACTAAAAAAACTCTCTTGGTGGAGCTTTTACGAATACTGGAATACACACTCTATAATTACTAGAGAACAAAACGAGCGAAACGAAAATCTAAAACGAGCATCTCAAAAAAAATCAAATTCTTATGGTTACTGAAAGTTTTAAATATGAAGTAAAAGGACTTGACCAGTTAGTTTCTGAACTGAAAAAGGTTGCTAAACAAAGCAACATGACAGAGAAAGAAATTGATGAGATGTTTGATAGCGTCGAAAAAGGAAGTAAAAAAACCACAGCAGAAACTAAAAATATTGGTGGAGGTTTTGATGGTCTTAAAAACGTAGCAGCAAAGGCAGGTGCAGCGATGGTAGCTGCCTTTGCAGTAGAAAAACTGGTACAATACGGACAACAGGTATTAGATATTGAGCGTAAGTTCAATAAAATGGAAAAACAAATTGCTCGTTTTTCTGGCTTATCTGGAACGGCTCTTGACAAAGCAACATCAAAAGTAGAATCTTTATCACAGGTTTTTGATAAGGATATGAATGAAGTTTTGATTGCTGCAAATGCATTCAGTAAACAAATGGGAATTTCTTTTGATGAGTCCCTTGTTTTGATTGAAAAAGGTTTTTTACAAGGTGCAGATGCTTCTGGTGATTTTTTGAGTAAAGTAAAGGAATATCCTGTTCAGTTCAAAAATGCAGGTTTTTCGGCTGAAGAATTTATCAAAATTGCTACCCAAGAGGTAAAAGGAGGTGTATATGATGATAAACTAATTGATAGCGTAAAGGAATTGGGCTTGTCTATTCGTGCAATGGATAAAGCACAACAAGATGCTCTCAAAAATGCGTTTGGAAAATCATTTACAGATAAGTTCGTACAAGATGTAAACACAGGAAAAATAACAGTAGAAGAGGCGTTTTTTCAAATTTCTGCAAAGGCTAAAGAATCTAATCTTACTATCCAAGAAACCGAAAAAATAACTGCTGACGTATTTAAATCGGCTGGAGAAGATGTAGGAGGGCTTTTAGAAGTATTAAAGCAAATTGATAAAGCGTATCAAATCAACTTAAATACACTTGACGAGTACGGACAAGCACAAAATGAACAATTAAAACTAGAAACCAAACTGGCAGACGAAAAACAACGCCTTGCTGAGAATTTGGAAGGATTGTCTAAAGGATTTAGTACGATTACAACTCAAATAACGACTACAGTAATTAACGCTTTTAATAATCTATACGAATCAATTTTCAAAACAGAAACTCTAATAAATAAGCTAAACAAAGAAACGGCTGACATTGGTATTGGTAAAAACTTTACAGAATTAAATGGATTGATTGCTGAATCAGAAGAACGATTAAAAGGATTTCAAAAAGAATATGATAGACTTGCGAGCGAATCTCCAGATGTAGACAGGACAAGAGAAGATTTACTTATACAAGGGGAAAAGGATAAGTTGAGAAAACTTAGAAAACTACTTATAGAAGCTGAGAAACAAAATGAAGCTGATGCAATAAAGGCTAATAATGATGCTTTTGAAGTAAAAAAGAAACAAGAAGAAAAACTAACTGAAGAGCAAAAGAAGGCAAATGAAGAACGTTTGAAAAAACAGAAAGAAATTGCACTTCGTGAGCTAAAAGCCAGTAGAGAACTTGCCATTTCTAAATTAGAAGCACAAATAGAGTTCAATGAACGTGCAATAGAAAATGAATCTACAAAGTTTGAAAAACAACTTATCCTCAATGTAGAAAATAAGGATAAGGCTCTTGAAATTCTTACTCTTCAATATCAAAATGAGTTAGAAGGTGCAGACTTGACTAAAACTGAAAAGTTAGTCATTGATGAGGAATACAAGCAAAAGAGAAATGATATTTTGAGAGAAAGTACAGAGTATCAAATGGAACTTTGGCAAAAGGAGTTATCAGCGAATAAAGAGAAAAACGATAAGATGGCTGCTGACCAACGTCAGTACCAAATTGAAGAACTCCAAATGAATTACGACATGGCAAATGCTATGTTGGTAGATTCATTATTAAAAGGAGAGGTTACTCAAGAAGATTTTTACAAAAGGCGTAAGACTTTAGCTCGTGAAAACACACAAGCTGAGATTGATTTGCTTTATGAACAGTTCAAAGAAGTAGAGTTAAATTCAGATGAGGAAACTCGTATTCTAGAAGAACTAAACGAAAAACGTAAGCAATTACGTGAAGAGGACTTAGAAGACTTCTTAGACAAAGAAGCCCAAAAAAAGGAAATAATTGATTCCAGTATTGAGGCTGGTATTTCGGTTGCAAATTCACTATTTGAGATAGCCAGTTCTTTTAGAGAAAGAGAGATTGAACAAATAAATGCACAAAAGGAATACGAATTACACGCTGCTGGAGAAAATGCAGAAGCCAAGGCACGTATTGAAGAAAAATACAACAGGCAGATTGCAGCACAAAAACGTAAACAGGCACAAAACGAGAAATTGGCTGGTATTTTTAATGTAGCGATTGATACTGCTATTGCCGTAACAAAGGCAGTTGCTGCAAGTCCAGCAACGTTTGGATTACCTTTTAGTGCTTTTGCTCTTGCGAGTGGAGCTGCTCAAGCTGCAGCCATCGCAGCTCAACCTATTCCTAAGTTTAATAAAGGAACTGAATATGTAAATGGTATTGGCACAACAGACACCGTTCACGCTATGCTCACTCCGGGCGAACGTGTGATGACAAGGGAACAAAATGCAGCTCTCAATGGAATTAGTAATAATGAAGTTGTAGAAATGGTAAATCTTGCTTTTGCACTTCGTGGAGCTGGTGGAGGTGGAGGTATTGATAATGAGTTTTTGAGGTCAGCTTTAAAAGAAGCCGTTACTGATGGACTTGCAAACCAAACGGTTTATAATACACAATTAACAGAAAAAGGACTTCAAAGAAGTGTAAAGAAAGGAATGCAAACTACAATCATTTTAAACAGTGAAAATAGATAATGGCAAAACAAGATAGATTATATCGCTATACATTAAAACACCCTATTTTGGGCGAAAAAACATCAACTTATGATCCTTCAAATTGGGAGGACGCATCAGTTGAGATTGTTCGTTCAAAAGAATATCATGGTGTTTTTTATGAAAGAAGTGAGCGTTTGGGTTTTGTCGGTATCTTTCAAGAGTTTATCCACGAAGTTTTGGCTAAATTCGGATTGGAAGCTGATTTAAAGATTATCGTTGAGGCGATTGATGAATACGGTAACTGGCAAAATTTCTTTGAAGGAAAGGTAAATTTGGCTCGTGGAGAATGGAAAAAATTAGTTCGTAATTATCCAAGTGCTGCTGGAGATAAAGGTAAATTTTTGACTTATGAAGCACCCTGTGAAGATAATGGATTAGCTACTTTGCTTAATCGTCGTTCAAAAGATAAATTTGAACTTACAAAAACAAAATCTTTAGATAATAGAGATTTGTCGGATTTGCAGCCGTTTACTTTGCCTTTACATAGTAGAGAGATATTTATTAATACTATTTTTGATGCTAAACATATAATAATTATTTCTTTCTCTAGTATTGATACTTATTACTCATTTCCTTATCTAAATTTACAATATGATGAGAATGAAGGGTTGCAATCTGTAATATTAGATTTAGATAGGGTAAACGCACGAAACTTTTTATACTGCTTTCAGTGTGTTTAAACAGACTTTAATTATCAGAGTAAATTCAATTTACAAAGTTAAAAACTAGCTTGATTTGCTTTAAACGAGTACAATTTTTTTTTCGTGCGTTTACCCTAAGATTTAGATAATAATCCTTTCAATTTAGATTATATTTTTATTGCACCACGTGCAGCAAAATATAGATTTTATATAAATGGTAGTGTAGAATCTACATATACAAATACAAGTGGCACAGGTACTTATAAAATTAATGTAATTCGCACAGATTTTGGCTCTCCACCAACAGCAATTCTTAGCGATGATTTTGGAGTACTTACTTTTAGTTCTGGAGTAAGCGAAACTATTAATAATGATTTTAATTTTTATGTAGAATATAATTTACTAGAAGGAGAGCCTGTTTGGATGCTTGAAAATGTTGTGTTTAGTGGTAGTGGTTTTGATAGCACAACAAAAATGGAAATGGATGTAAAAATTGAGCAGGTTTCTACCTTTCCAGCAAGTGAAGCTAGTGCTTTTATGATTTATGAGGCTCTCAATAAGACTCTAGAAAATGCAGTTTCTATAAAAAGAATATTACTTTCCAAGTTTTTTGGTAGAAGGGATTCTCAACCACGATCTTATCCTCAAAGAGGGCAAGGCTCTTGGTTAGCATTAACGAGTGGTTTATGGATTCGTAATTTTAAACAAGGTAAAAATGCAACCGTATCTTTTGAAGATTTATGGAGGACTTTAAATGCAATCTTGAATGTAGGAATGGGAGTAGAGCGTATTTCTGACGAAGACTATTTTGTTATTGAGGAAGTAGAAAATTTTTACCAAGACAAGGTTTGGAAAGAGTTTAAAAATATCAAAGACATTGATATTGATGTAGCTGAAGACTTGAGATACAATGCTTATTCTTATGGTTTTGAGAAATACGAAAACGAAGCATTTAATAGTTTAGATGAGTTTTTGACAAAACATTCACGTTCAAATGATAATAAAACTACTTCTAATACTTATAGTAAAATAAGTAAGTATATAATGAGTGGATATGCCATTGAGGTTACTCGTAGAAAGCAGTTTGATAAAACTGCTACTACCAGTTCAGAATATGATGACGACAATTTTTTGATTGCTCTTTCAGATAAAGAAATTCAAAGGATTGTCGGTGTAGATTTAGACGAAGGAAATAATTATTTGATTATTAGTGGCGCTTTTGATAATCTAACTTATTCAAGTGTTATTATACAAAATACTGGTTTTTTGGATGGCTCTTATCAAGTGGTTGAGATTATCTTTATTGATGGTGTCTATAAAATAGAATTGAACTATGCTTTGCCTATCAACACTTCTACTCAAATAGAGGCGAATAGCCAAATTATAATGTTTGTAGATCGATTGATTCCAGAAAAAAACGAAAATTGTAGTTTAGTAGAGAATGTTTTATCTCCTTCTACTTTATATAATGTTCGCTATTCTCCTACTCGTAATTTTCTTAGACATACGAATTTATTGACTGGAGAATCGGTTAATGCTACTACACCGTACTGGACTGTAAAAGCAAATGATACACAGGTTATGCAGTTTAGAGAAGGGGAGGGCAATTATAAATTAAACTCTCAATTAAGTTCTGGTTTGGGAGATGATATTTTAACAAATCCTGTAAAAGAAGATTTAGAGCCTCAAATAGGTATTCGTACCTATGCAAAGAAGCCTTTATTTTTGCCTTATCGTATAAAGTTTACTGCACCTATTTCTTTACTTGAATATTTAGATTTGAGAAAAAGAGATACTGATAATATTCCAAATAAATACAAGAAAATTGGAGTGGCAGTTGATGAGAGTAATTTCGTTTATGGATTCATAGAGTCCGTAAAAATGAAAAGGAATAGAGATAAAATGGAAGCTGATTTCATTTTATTATTAACTAGTCAAGAAGTAACTCCACCAGCTCCTTTGCCAGTAGATCCACCAGTATCATTTGAAATGACAATGAGCAATGGTAATCTTACTATTAATAATATTGATCAAGGAAGAGTATCTCAAGCGTCTGTTGTATTCCCTTCAGATGTTATATTGCAAATTTCAGAAGGAAATCAATTACAATTTCAATACTATGTAAACGGAGCTTGGTTTGATGACCAAATTGAACCTATCGCAGTAGGAACTACTAATCAAAGTTTCTCTGCGAAGCCAGAGTTTTCATCAAATCAAAATGGAGTTCCTATATATGGTAGATTTAGAAATTTATCAAGTGGTTCATCTTGGGTAGAATTTGGAGTTTCAAAAGGTTCTAATATCCCTTATCCATCTTAAAAAAATAAACACATGGTAATCGCACCTTCAAATCCAATTCGGTTTTATCCTACTACCAATGCTTGGCTTCCAAACCCAAGCAAAAGAGAAGATTTGCCTTTTCAAAAAGACTATCTACCTTCACAGGCTAATGAAAAATGTTATCATCAGCCTGTTGATTTTGATGATGTAAGCACTTTACAAATTCAAGCAGCAACATTACCAACCGTTACGGTTCATAATGCTGCTGGTACTCAAATTGGCGTTGTGGTTATGAATTTGGATAGTACACAAAATGGCGAAAATATTTATAATGCAGTCATTGAATGGAATGTAGATTTTCCAACAATAGCAAAAGGTTGTTTTTTGAGAGCAACTGATGGTACTCATTATGCTCAGTCAGAACGACTTTACAAGCCTTCTACACCTCTTTTAAAACTCACGTACAGCAACAATAATCAACACGATTTATTCGGTAATTATCAAAAGTGTTTTGAACACGTTTTGTATTTACCAGCCGAATTGATAGAGGTTTCATTTCCTACAGAAAAGGTAGGTTATGAATCTAGTAATGGTAGATTTTTGGAGCAGCTCACGGCTTGGCAAGAAACCGTTTTGTTACAAAGTGAACACGTTCCTGTTTTCCTTTCTAGGATTTTGATGTATGCGATACATTCAAAAAATTTACATATTGAAGAGCGTGTGAATGGTTACTTTGTAGGTGAATACTACAAAGTATTTGATAAAGGAATGGAAATTGGTCATCAAGATAGATATGTACTTCATAGTCTATACGTTACTTTGCGTAAAGTTGATGGATTTGTTCAGAAATTGTATGTACAAGATGACGTTGCTTTGGCTCAAGTGCAGGTTGATTTATTGCCAGAAACGAATATAACAGCAACGAGCTTTACTGCGAATTGGAGCATTGCTGGAGGTGCAGATGAATTTGACTATCAATTAAGCACAACTGCTGATTTTTCTGTTTTAGTGGTTAATACGACTTTGAATGGGAATGTAACGGCTTATTCAAATACAGGTCTTACGCAATGCGAACGCTATTATTATAGAGTACGTGCAAGGTCTTGTGGAGAAACAACAGACTGGGTTTCAAATGAAAATTTCAAACAGCAGTCAATACATTTTCAAGGTTTGTTTAATCAAACTCAAAAAGGTTTTACAGAGAGAATTCAGAATTTCTCTGTAAAAAATGTATTTAATTGGTGTTCTGGATTTACTTTGAAATTTGCACCACTTCCTAATGATGCAATCGGTGGAAGTGATTGGGATATATACCCAACACTTTCAGAAGCACAAATACAACAAGAGATAGATATTCTTACCGATTTTGAGGTTAGTGAAGGTTTTACTATCTATTTTGAGTGTACAGGATATAGTCAAATACATCAGCATAGTACGCTTTTGATGGAATATGATACACCTTCATTTTACATTACAGTTGGTTGTACGTATTATAATTTTCCTCAATTTTCGCAATTTGTATTAATTGCGATGAGTGGGGAATCTAAGTATAATTTAGACGCTGTTCAAAGTCAGAACAGCCCTATAAGTTTATATACGTATTCATTGATTACGTCATCTGCTGACATTCCTATACGTGCAAATTTGACTTTATCACAGCTTAATGATGCTATAAATGCACATACAGGTGATTGTATTGTTTTAGTAAACGCTCGTTATCAAGGAACGAATGAACAAGACAATACTATTTTTTCAATTTCTTATCAAAATTAAATTTTACTTATATGGCAGGTTTTTTAGAAGATATTATTGGAGATGGTTCTTTTGGGAATGATTGGAAGCATAGAGATATAACAAAGGCTAAGATATATAATAATGATGGATATGATACAATCGTAGCATTTGACCAAACTAAGTTATGGCTAGATAAGTCATATACTGTTTTTTTTCAACTAAATAACGTTCAGGGCATACGTTATTTAGCTTTTAATTATCCCACAAGAAAAACAAACGAGTGGGCAATTGTAGTCGTTCCAAACGGAATAAATTTTATACGTTTTGCAGGAGGTTCGCAAAACGTACAAGACTTATATTATGGATGGATAGGTATAAATCACGCAAAAAGAAATAACTTCTCATTGAGATGTGACGAATTTGAAACAGAACTATTTGTCAATGGAATACCTGCAGTATTAACTTTTTTTAAAAATGAAATACAAGGAATCCAAACTTCAGGCACTGAACCTTTTTATATAGGTCGTGCAGGTTTTGGTACGACTAACTTAGTTGCAAATATATCTGAATTCTCAATAGTCAATTACGCTCAGTCAGATGCTGAAATCGCAAGAGATGCAGCACTAGGCTATCAAACAGCAAACAACCCTAATAATTTTTTATTAAATATTGACTTTAATAAAAACACAGGGCAAAATTTAACAGATACAAGCCCTAACAACTACACAATAACAAGTGTAGGAAATAAAAATTTTGGTAATTTTTATCCATAAACTATAATTTATTTTAATTCACTTTCTTTACGAAACTCTATAAGATAGTTTTATGTATGCCTATTATACATAATCCTATCTTATTTTTTTATTACTATGTTAGAAAGCGAAAAGCCAAAACGACACAAAAGGTATCCATTTGGCTATTACGGAGGTAAAAATCAGATGTTAAAATACATCTTACCAAACATTCCCAGTCATACTCTCTATTGTGAAGCATTTGTGGGTGGCGGGGCGGTGTTTTGGGCAAAGTCCCCTTCAAAAATTGAAATCATAAATGATAAGAATAATCTTATTTCCAACTTCTATGAGGTTGTAAAAACAGATTTTCAAGCATTAAGAGATAAAGTTTCTATTACTTTACACTCTCAAAATGCTTATCGTGAAGCCAAACTGATTTATAATACACCAATGGTTTATTCTAAGTTAGAAAGGGCTTGGGCAGTTTGGACACTTTGTAATCAAAGTTATGGAAGCATTCCAGGGGCAGGGTTTGCATTCCAACGCAAAACAAAAAACTCTTGTGCGAACAAAGTCCACAACAAGAGATTATTGTTTGAAAACACTGATTTTCTATTAGATAGAATGAATACGGTTACTGTTGAGAGTAATGACGCTTGTTTTGTGATAAAGCGTTACGATTCTGAAGATAGTTTTTTCTATCTTGATCCACCCTATATTAATTCTGCTCAAGGACATTACGCTGGATATACAGAAGAGCATTATAAAGAGCTTTTATCTAGTTGTGAAGCTATAAAAGGAAAGTTCCTTTTGAGTAGCTATCCAAGTGATATTCTTGATGAGTTTACCAAACGCAATGGTTGGTATCAAATCAAAATTGAGAAGGCTATGAGTATGGTAAATAACACTCGTAAAAAAGTAGAAGTACTTACGGCAAACTATCCTATAAAAGTGTAGTTATCGTATTGTAAAACTGTAATTTTGGTTTTGTCGTCTTTAAATCCATTGGATAAACTCGCTCCATTACCAAAATTTCAGTTTCTTCATTGAATTCATCTAGTCGTACAAATTTCACAACCAAGTCATTTATAGCATTCGCAAATTTCATTTTTTGAGCTTCCGAACCAATATCTGAACGAGTATCTCGACTAAAAATTTTTCCTACTTCGGTTTCAGAAATCGCAATAACTGTATTATTTGCACCAGAAGAAAGTGTACGAGGATAACGTTTTTTCATTGAAATTGAATTTAATATCTTTTTTTAGAATGAAGTATCAACATGAGTGACATTTTTAAGTATTTGATTTTCAGTTGCAGCGCAACGTAACCTTTGTAGAACCTCAAAAATGGACTTTATTAGAGCTACAGAGTAGCTAAACCTTGTAATTTGAAATTAATAATAAAGTTACGCTACTCTGTAGCTTTTGAAATTTATTTTTTATTATCATTCTACAAAGGTTACGCAACTTTGTTGCT
>Ga0210044_10004467_pt1 | contig 19488 bp, 13 predicted proteins | sample CryGey13umfilter_2_FD_183959 | JGI IMG/M metagenome (GOLD analysis project Ga0210044, IMG submission 183959) | Groundwater microbial communities from aquifer in Utah, USA - Crystal Geyser 4/9/14 3 um filter (SPAdes) (version 2) | ecosystem: Environmental > Aquatic > Deep subsurface >... | reverse complement strand
GCCGCTTCTACCTAGTCGAGCCTGCGGACACAGCCACTGTAGAAGCGGCGTCTCGCCGCTTCGCTGCTCGACCCCCAAACGAGGAAGCGGCGGGACGCCGCTTCTACCGCCTGCGGGCTGGACCAATTTGGCTCGGGCACAGAAGACGACGCACGTCTGCGGGCGTTCTGGTTCGGCCATCTCGTCGGCACGCTCGCGGAGTCGGCCCCGGACGAGAAACAGCCATCCGGCCCGTTCATGACGGCCTGGCGCGACCACCGGGCAGAGCCTCTGCGGTGGGTGGACGCTGCACGTGACGAGCTGGGTCCGCTGACGACCTGGCTCGACCAATTCGACGACCGATGCACAAAGGCGCAGGAGTGGGTCTTTGTCAGCTATGATCACCTCGACAAGATCGGCATCGTCAAGCCGAAGGTGAGGCTGCGCTTCGCGGCGACGTTGCTCGCCATGTGGCTCTCGCTCGCCAACCGTTACGACCGCCTTCGCTGCAAGATCTTTCTTCGAGAGACCTCTTCCAAGCGAGCCTGCGCAGCACCACTGACGCAAGCAAACTGGAAACCCGCTCCGTCTCTCTCTACTGGAGCACTGAGGATCTATACCGGATGTTGATTCGCCACCTCGGCGCCTTCGACGGGCTGCGCGACTGGCTGACCACGGGAACCAACATCATCCCTCTAACGGACCGGGCAGAACTCGGATGGTTTCCGCCCGAAGCACTGCCAGAGGACGGGCGCTCGAGCCAACGCAGGTTCGCCGAAAAGCTCTCGGGAGAGCTCATGGGCGAGGGGGTCAGGAAGGGCTTCACCTATCGCTGGATTCCCAACCACCTGCAGGACGCACACGGATTGATAGTCCCACGACCGTTCCTGAATATCGTCGGGTTTGCAGCCCAATGGGCCCTGCAGCGCGGACCCAAAGCCCAGTACTCCAGGCTCTTGCATTACACCGAATTGCAGGCAGCCCTAGAGCAGACCTCCCTTTACCGAGCCAAGGAGCTCGCCGAAGAGCACCCAGTCGTCCAACGCTTGGAGTTGCTCCGCAACATGGTGTTGCTCACCGACCGTCGAACACTCGTCGGGCGCTTGGGCTCCCCCGCCCCACGCGGAAGATGGCTTTGGCATAGACGGCAACGCAGCGTTCGAGGAGTTGGTTCGCCTCGGCGTCTTGAAAGTGCGACCCGACGATCGCATCGACGTCCCGGACATCTATCGCTTCGGCTATGCCATCAAACGCAAGGGGGGCGTCGCCAGACCTCGCTGACCATCACAAGGTTTCGGGCGCCAGCGTCTATGTGATCTCTGGAAAGGACTTGGTGGATTGGGTCGCCGTGGCACAAGGGGACGCTAGACAGCACCGTCCCGTCGACCGCGGTTCCACGTCGTTGGTTCGGGCGGTCGGACGCGGTTCCACGTCGTGGGTTCGGTCGGACGCGGTTCCACGTCGTGGGTTCGGTCGGTCGGACGCGGTTCCACGTCGTGGGTTCGGTCGGTCGGACGCGGTTCCACGTCGTGGGTTCGGTCGGACGCGGTTCCAGAGCAAGTCCTAAACTGCGCAAAGCCGGGGGCCCTCAGGTCCGGCTTTGTCCGTCTTGCACTCCGAAACGCCCGTGGGTAGCTGAGAGTCTAGGGATGCTCTGACCTTGCGGGTTCGTACCCGCGAAGCGTGTGGCACTGACTTCTGCAGCAGGGAGCACGGCTTCGCGCCCAAGCTCCCAAGCCCCAATACACGCCAGGCCGTGGCCGGGGTGTCCAAACGAGCATTCACTCGATGGGCCGACTTGTGGCTCGGTCAAGAAGCGCTGGAGCAAAAAGTGCTCGAACACAACTGCCAAATGGCGTATGAACTCAGTAATCAAGAGTGCCATTGAACTCACGGCTCTCCCCACCGCGCTCGGCGCGGTGGGGAGAGGCAACCCACCACAGACTCCGAGTTGAGTCGACTGCTTGGTTCGGTATGTATGTCCACGCCCAGCCTGATTGACGTCCTAGATACAGCCTATCGACTCGATCTCAGTGATGAAGAGTGGCTCAAAGCGCTCACCAGTGCGGCACGCCCCTATTTGGGCGGTGACCTTGGAGTGATTGGATACATCTTCGACTCCGAGCAGTCTCCCATCATACATCCCGATGAGATCGCCTTCGATGGGCCCTCTCACGGGGCCCTGTTCTCCGTAGAGGGGGTGAGGGCCTCTATGCAGTCCCCGACCGTGGCTTTGCTCAAGAAGACGCACTGCGCGATGTTGAGCGATTCGGTGAACGCTTCGCCAGCGGCCCGAGACTTTTATTGGGCTCATCTAGCCCCCGCCGATGCGCTCGGAGTCGTCGGTTCGAATCCGACCGGGCGAGGGATTTGTCTTTCCTCCATCTTCGGGGCGAGGCAATCGCCCTCTGTGTCGCGGAGAGAGTGCCTGGTTCGCGTTGCCACTCACCTCGCCGCCGCACTTCGGCTGCGTGATGCCCTCGCTAGCGTGGCCGCGGATCCCTTGAACGATGCCGAGGTGATCCTGGGTGTGGATGGGAGAACCCTTCATTTGGGTGACACGCCGCACAACGGACGCCTCGAAGCGCTGCACTCTTCGGTGCTCGCCATCGAAAAGGCGCGCGGCCCGTTACGCTCGCGGGACACCTTCCAAGCCCTGGAATTGTGGCAAGGACTGGTCGATGGACAGTGGTCGATCATCGACGTGGTCGACCACGACGGGAAACGTTTCTACGTCGCACACGCAAACACCCACACACTCCCCGCCCCACGGGGACTGAGCCCGAGCGAACGTGGGGTGTTGGCGTATGTCGCCTTGGGCCACTCGGACAAGTTCATCGCGTATGAGCTGGGTATTACCCGCTCCACGGTCTCGAACCATGTCGTGTCGATTCGACGCAAGCTCGGTCTGCGCACTCGCGTCGAGATCATTCGCCTCGCCCAGGCTTTTGGTCCCTCAGCGGACGCGCCGCCAAGCAACGTCGCCAGTTGGCTGCACCAATTCGAGTTCTGTGGCGAGTCGCTCGCTGCACTGACCACAAATTCGAATCCAGGTGTTCTCAGCATGCTCTCAAATACCGAGCGGGAGATCACCGCATACATCCTCGAGGGGCTGTCGAACGCACAGATAGCAACGCGAAGAGGGACGTCCGTGCGCACGGTCGCCAACCAAGTCGCGAGGATATTCGAGAAACGTGGGGTGAGGTGTCGTGCGGAGCTCGCGGCGATGGATCGTTCGAAGTCTAGCCATTCGTTGGCGGGTCTTGGCTACGAACCTTAACGGTCGGGGGTTCGGGCGGTCGGACGCGGTTCCCCCGTCGTGGGTTCGGGCGGTCGGACGCGGTTCCCCGTCGTGGGTTCGGGAGGTCGGACGCGGTTCCCCGTCGTGGTTCCTGGGCGGTTGGGCATTCGGCGACACCGCTGGCCCTGAAAGGGCCGACCATACCGGGCGACGCCCGGAGAACTGGGAACCCGATGAACCACGTCGCTCCTCGGCGACGGCCGCACGAGCACTCTCTTTTCACCGCGGCTGCGGCGTGCTCCCTGGCCGCCCCTTCTTCGTCTTGCGCAGGAAGATGTCCACCGCCTTCTCGTGCTCGCCGTAGGTCGTCGAAAAATAGTGGCGCCAGGAACCGTCGTTCTTGGCCACGAAGTACAACAGCTCGCTGGCCCTGGGCCCGTCGTAGGGCGAGAGCACCGCACGCAGCGCGGCCTCGCCCGGCGCGCCGATGGGCCCTGGAGGCAGCCCGGCGATGACGTAGGTCGAATATGCGCTGGCCGCGTCCCGACAGCGCCCCGGGCTGGGCTTCTCACCGGGCGTCAACGGCGGATAGACGCAGGTCGGGTCGGACTGCAGCTTCATGTTCTGGCTCAGGCGGTTGAGGATCACCCGCGCCACCACTGGCGCCTCTTTGGGCTCGACCACCTCCTTCTGCACTACGCTCGCCAGGGTGATGAGCTCATGGTCGGCGAACCCGTAGGTGGTCTTGAGCTGAGCCAGCGCTTCGGGGTTGGTCTTGGCCATGGGCACCCAGGTCTCGCGGAACTTCCGGTGCATGAGCGCGATGAGCTCATCGACGGACAAGCCCCTCAGGACCGAATAGTCGCCGGGCGAAAGGTAACCCTCGAGGGTCGCCCCTGGGACGCCGAGCTCGGCGGCGAATTGGCGATCGGTCGCCCGCGCGAGGAAAACGTCGCGGTCGGCCAGACGAGCCCCATCCACCGCCTCAGCCAGCTCGTAGAGGTTCATGCCCGGGGTCACGCGCAAGCGAACCGCCCGCTCATCGCCGCGAGAGGTGAGGATGTCGATCATCTCCTCGACGGTCTTGCCGGCCTCGATGCGGAAGACGCCGGTCTGGAACTGCCGCCCCTTCTGGCTGCGCCAGAGGTAGAGCTTCAAATAGCTCGGCGAGTCGACGAGGCCCTGGTCGACCAGGGCATCGACCACGTCCGCGGCGCTCATGCCCTCGCTCAGGACCACGATGTGCTCGGCCTTCGCGTCGACGACCTGCGAGAGGAAGCTGCGGTAGTCGCTCCACACGATGCCGAAGGCCACGGCGGCGAGCACCGCCAGGACGAGGGAGACTTTGAGAGAGGTGAGAAGGCGACTTCTCATCGCAGCGTTACAGTGCAGCCAGCGCGGCGCGCAGCTCGCTGAGCCGCCGTGCAAAGTAGCGATAGGCCGCCTGAACCGGAGCGGACTGGGTCATGTCGACGCCGGCGACCTCGAGCGCGTCGGTGGGGTAGAGGGAGTTGCCGGTGGCGAGGAACTTGAGGTAGCGGTCCGCTGCCGGCTGTCCACCATGGAGGACCTGTTCCGCCAAGGTCAGCGCCGCCGAGACGCCCGTCGAATACTGGTAGACGTAATAGCCATAGTAGAAATGCGGGATGCGCAAGCACTCCAGCTCCGAGGCCTCGTCGATGACGTATTTTGGCCCGAAGTAACGCTCGAGTAGGGAGCGGTAGAGCTGCCGCAGGTCGTCGAGGGTGAGCGAGAGGTTCTCTTCGACGCGGCGGTGCGCGGCGAGCTCGAACTCGGCGAACATGGTCTGTCGGTAGAGGACGGTGCGCAGGGCGCTCAATTCGCGGGCGAGGAGCTCGGCGCGGGCGAGGGGATCGTCGAGGGTCTTCAACAGGTGCTCGGTGAGCAGGGTCTCGTTGAAGGTCGAGGCGACCTCGGCGACGAAAATGCTGTAGTGGGCGTCTTGGTAGGTCTGGGCGCGGTTGGCGTAGGAGGTGTGCATCGAATGTCCGGCCTCGTGGGCCAAGGTGTAGACGTGCTCGATGTTGTCGTCCTTGAAGTTGAGGAGGATGAAAGGGTCGGAGCCATAGGCCCCGCCGGAGTAGGCGCCAGGGACCTTATTCTTGTTGTGGTAGCGGTCGACCCAGCCGTTGAGGAGTCCGTTGCGCAGGGTGCTGACGTACTCCTCGCCGAGCACGCTGACGGCCTCGAGGGTGAGGTCCACACCGGCCTCGTAGGAGCGGCCGAGCTTCACGTTGGGGACCAAGGGCGCGAAGAGGTCGTAGGCGTGGACGGTGTCCAGCTTCAACGTTGAGCGCAGCAGCTCGAGGTAGTCGTAAAAAGGCCCGAGGTACTCGTGGGTTGTCTCGATCAGGTTGTGGTAGACCGACTCTGGGATCTTTTCCGAGTAAAGGGCGGCTTGCAGCGAGCTGTCGAAGCCACGCGCCCGAGCTCGAAAGACGTTGGACCGCAGCCCGCCAGCGAGGGTCGCGGCGAGGGTGTGCTTGTGGCCGGCGTAGCCCTGGTAGTAGGTGTCGAAGGCCTTTCTGCGGACCTCGCGATTGGCGTTGGACCAGTAGGTCAGGGCGTTGCCGTGGCTGAGGACCACGACCTCGCCGTCGTGCTCGAACTCGCCCAGGACCAGGTCGGCAGCGTTGAGCTGCTCGAAGGTCTCGACCGGCGAGCGGCAGACCTCGGCGGACAGGGCGAGCAGGCGCTCTTCGGGCTCCGAGAGGGTGTATTTTCGCTCCCAGAGCAGCCGCTCGAGCAGATTCTTGTAGGGGGCGAGGGCGGGGGCGTCGAAGGCGGCCTGGATGGCGGGCTCGGGGAGGGCCATGAGCTCGGGCCGAAAGAAGGCGCTCTCCTCCTCGAGCTGGTTCGAGAGGCCCATGGCCCGCTGTCTGCGTGCTAGGGCGTCGCCGTCAGCCAAATCGACGTCGCTGCTGCGGTTGGCGAACTCGACGAGGCGCTCGCGCCGCAGCGACAGCTCGACGCTCTTCTGCAGATAATCCAGGAGCACTGCTGGACCTTCTACGAGGCGCCCCTTGAAATCACTGAGCGACGGGATGTCTTGTGACAGGCGCTCGAAGTCGGCCTCCCAGGCCTCGTTCGAGGGGTAGAGCACGCTGAGATTCCAGCGATCTTGCTGGGCGACGGCACGTCGTTCGGGAGCGGGTGCGTTCACAGGTTCCTCTCGAGAGCAGGGGCTCATCAGTGGTTCACACACCAGAGCGTCAGCCAGATGTTGAACACCGCGGTGAAAGAGCTGCCGCGGTTGTCGATCTTCGCGTAGTGAAGGAGGTTGAAGAGGGCGTTGGTGGCTCGTTCGAGCCTCTCCCAACGGCTGTCGAAGCCGTCGATGAGTAGGAGCGGACTCTGCCCCGCAACTCGGGTGAGTAAGCCGAGCAGAGGCACGCCAATGGTCAAGATGACGAAGTAGAACGTCAACTTTGGCAGCAAGACCAAGAGGCAGCTGACGACGACCAGGACGAAGCGCAGGCTGCGCCCCAAAGGCAGAAAGACGATGGGCAGCGTGAAGCCCTCGACGTCGTCTCGGTGCCGCGCCACGAACTCCATGCCAACCACCAAATACTGGCACGCCACGAGTCCGGCGAGCAGCATCCAGACGCCGTATCCATGATCGACATAGGGGTTGCGCTCGAGCGCGCCCGCAACCAGCAGATCGACGAGCAACAGGGTCAGGACGAGCTCTACGGTCTCCAAGGTCAAGACCGTGAACGTCGTAGCCTTCGAGCGGGCGAGCAGCCGTATCGGCGTGTCTTGGAATGCGGTTGCCGCCGGGGCTTGTGTGAAATGGGTGCTGGACATGGGCACAAAATCTTGGGTGCAGGAGGAGCCTTACGCCAGGCGAGGACACTCGCAGGGATTGCGCGCAGGGTAGGCGCAGCTCGCTGCGCGCAGGCTACGCAACCAACTACCGCGCTGCCCCTTGTTAGTCCAGCGAGCAGGACCTTTCTTGAACGTCGAAATTTGAAGCAAGAGGAGACCTGTGTAGAGACGAACATTCACGGACACATCGGGTCCTTGACCACACAAGGCCGCAATCGTACAGACCCCACGTGCCGCTGGGTAAGCTTTCGCGCGGCCATCCTCTCGATATTGATGTGGACTGCATTTCCCTTTAAGGTCGCGCAACGAGAAACGAAGTCTGACGGTATCGGGGTTCGTATGACCCGCACCGAGGCCGTCGATTTTCACCCACTATCAGGATTTGCATCATGAATTCGGAATCTTACTGGGCCTCAGGGCTGCTCTGCCTCCTCTTGCTCCTCGGAGCGGCTGCCGGATGCGATGATTCGTCCGGCGGTGGAAACACCGGCGGAGACACAGACGTCACCACCAGTGACACCCTCTCCCGCGACGCCGACGTGACCCGCAACGACACCGTCTCCAACGACACCGACCTGACCGGCAACGACACCGTCGAAAGCGACGTGACCGACGACACCCTAAACCCAGACACGGTCGAAGACACCGACGTGATCCTTGCGAGCTGTGGCGACGGCGCCGTCGACAGCGGCGAAGAGTGCGACGACGGCAACACCAGCGTCAGCGACGCCTGCCTCAACACCTGTGTGGCGGCGACCTGCGGCGACGGGTTCTTGCACAGCGGAGTCGAGGCCTGCGACGACGCCAACACCGACAACACCGATGCCTGCCTCGACACCTGTGTGGTGGCGAGCTGCGGCGACGGGTTCGTGCAAAGCGGGATCGAATACTGTGACGACGCCAACTTGAACGAGGAGGATGGCTGCACCTCCACCTGCGACACGTGGCTCTACTACGTGCCGATCACCATCACCTCGAGCAGCGTCGACACCAATGTCCCGGTGTGGATCTCGTTGGAACCGCCCTTCAACGCCGCCGTGACGGCCGCGAACGGCGACGATTTGCGCTTTGGCAGCGACGCTGACCCGTTCAACGGTTTCGAGCTCGACCACTGGATTCAGTATTGGACTCCCGTTGGCAATCGCGAGATGTGGGTCAACGTGCCCTCGGTCAGCGGCCCTGGCGTGTCGGACACCATCTACCTCTTCTACGGCTTTACTGGCAGCACCATCGCGAGCGGCTCCGATTTCGCCGCCACCTTCCCGAATCGCTTCGAGTCCACTGGCAACGACCTCTTCGGGACCAGCAGCTTCGACGTCGACGCGTTCGTGGTCAGCGCTGGGCATTCGGTCACGCTGCTCACTGGCGCCGTGACTTCGGTGAAAGCCGAGTTCATTTTCGTGGAAGGGAGCATTAACGGCGATGGTCAAGGCTACGAAGCGGGCATCGACGTCGCCGGCTTTGGCCCTGGTGGTGGTGAGTTCGCATTCTACGCGGGAGGTGGCGGTGGCGGGTACGGTGGAGCCGGCGGCGCTGGTGGGCACGACGCTGGCGACTCCTTCGGGGCCGGCGGCCTCGTCAACGGGGTCATGGGCTCGTTGGTCATCGACATGGGCTCCGGAGGCGGTGGAACCACCGAGGCTGAAGGAGGCGGGGGGGGCGGCGCCATCGCCTTCTACGGACGCAAGCTGGAGATCGTTGGAGACATCTCGATGAACGGCCTCTCGGGGGGCAACGGGGCCAACGCTGGTGGCGGCGGCGCTGGCGGCGGAATCCTGGTGAGCGGCTGGGATCTGGATGTCAGCAACGCCCATTTCACTGCGGTCGGTGGCAAGGGCGGCGATGGGAGTGCTGCCTCCAACGACGGCGGCGGCGGCGGCGGCGGCGGTCGGATCAAAGTCCTCTCTGGCGGTAACCACGTGGGCCCGAGCATCAACGACGTCAGTGGTGGCGTCGGTGGACGCTACGGGACCCAAGCCCCAGGTCAGGCGGGAGGCGTCGGGACGGTGCTCGCCAGCCATGTCGACATGCCTGAGCCACCGCTCGTCACGGTCGGCGCCGAGCAGACCCTGTAGCTCCGAGCTCTGGTGAGCCCCGTGCACATTCGTGCGTGGGGCTCTCTGCTCCGAGAAGAGCGCGCCCCCCGTCGGTCCGCGCCAGGGCGACTTTCTGGCCGTCGAGCCGACGCACGGCGTTCACCATGCCGCTGGCATCGAACTCGTCGACGAGCCAAGTGGGAGAGGTGAGGTCAACCACGCCACAGTAGGAGGGCATCATCGAGGCGGGCGACCAACGCGGGGCGGCCAGCCAATGCCCGCCTGGGCTCACGTCGAAGCGGGCGACCAGCGCCTGCAAACCCAGGCTGGTGCTGTGCGACGGGGATTCGCCGTCGAGCGTCCACGCCAGCATGTTGCCCTTCGCGTCACCCGAGAGCACCTCGTCCCCGTTCCAGGCGAGGGCAACGACCGCGCCTTCGTGGCAGGTCTTGCGGGCGCTGAGCTCGTAGCGCGTGTCGGGCCGCCCCAAACGAGAATCCTCGCCTCGTGCGCCGCTTGGAGAGCCGTCGCGCCCTAGGAAATAGGCCAGTACGGCGGGGAATCTAATCTTTGGGCACCTCGAGGAGCGCCTCTGCAGAGACAGCGGTCACGACGCACTGGATCCAGCGGTTGAGCGTGTCGAGGTCCGTGGTCGCTCGAATGCGGGCTTCAAGCTCGTGGCTGACAGCCAACTCGCGGGCAGCAAGCACAGCGAGGATTGCCCCGCCCATGGCTTTGGCTTCGGCTTTGCGTTCGCGCACCGGCTCGCTCTTCGCGTCAGTGACAATCCCCTTTGATTTCTTGCGGTTCTTCGCCTTGGCGGTGGGATTCACCTCGAGCCGACTCTCTCGCGGCGCCGAATCACCTCCGGCGGGCAACTGGAAGAATCCAATTCCGCTGCGAACGAGGCGGCCTGTTCTTGACCATCGGACCGTGAATTTGTGGACCTTCCTTCGGGTTTTTTCGGTGTCTGGGTACCCTCTGCGGATCAGCCCCGCCACGATTTCAGCAGAACGCACGGGGTGAATGCGGCCGGACAGAATATCTTCAATGTCGTCCCACATGTGGCGATCCTGGGGATATCCAGGACTTGACGAGTGTCTTTGGACGCTTCGATGAGGGCGAATCCCTGTCGCGGAGAACTCTCCTTGAAGGGCGACTCGAGCGAATTCGCGCAAAGGCTCAGCCGTGAGCGACATCCCTGTGCTGGCTTCGAGAATCCGCTGGAGCTCTCCCCACGAGAGGTCAGAGGTCTTCACCGCTTTGACCCCTGTCCTGAAACCATCAATGGCCGTCTCGAGCTCTGCTTGGTTGAGCGTGAGGTACGTTTGTCGCCACAAGTACGTGGGTCTGTCCGTCGCGACTTCGAGGCAGAACCTTACCTTGCCCAGTGGGGTGATGCCAAAGTCACGCTCTAAGCGCGAGCTGTGAATGAGCCCGCCCCCGTCTCCGATCGCGCTGAGCAGCGGTTCGAGAAGCTTCTGTGCCAACGCTCCAAAACGGTTGTGAAGCGCGTGCAGCACTTTGACTATGATTTGTTGAACCCGCTGGCGGGTGAGAGCATATGGCTCTGCGATCTCCTTCAAAGTGGCGTCCTCGATATAGTGACGCACCAAAATCTCCCGTTCGCGTTCACTTAGAACACCGATCATTCGTGCATAGAGTTCTTCGATGCTCGCCGGCGTAGGCCCCTCGTAAAGGAAGTTCTCGTGTCCGAGAGTTGCGACAGCCTCAATAACCTTACGGGTGGCGTGCAGCGAGGTGGAGCCAATATTCTCCCACTTCCGTACCTCGGCTGCACGATTGAATACACAGTCGACGAGCTCTCCAACGGTCTCGAGACCATGTTCGTGCAGCCCGTCTCGCATCCGTAGTGGGAGTACGCCAAAGATGCGAGACCACCGAGCATCCGAGGCGATTCCCTGTTTCTCGAGCTCCCGCAATAGTTGCTGCGCTTTTTGTTTCGGCTGAGATGCCCCCACGACTAGGGGCGAGGGCTCAGCCACCAGGACGCGCTCGATCGCGTCACGAAGCGTTCGCATCAGTGAGGTTTGGCCGTATGGACCGAGCACACGGCCGTTCCGGTTTATCAGACTGCCCGCCATCTTGCCGTCTGGTTGGCTGAAAACGAGGTCGAGCACCTGACCGAGGGTCTCGAAGTTCTGAGCAATGAGAATATTGACGACCCGTGTCGGCAGCCCCGGTAGCACGGCGGACCAGGGGGTTCCTGCGTCAATTCCGCGCGGCGCAAGGCGCGTCAGCACGGTGTCTCGTGAGAGAATTCCATCAGCTTCCAAAGGGCGCTGACTTGTCTCAGCGGCCGACCGCGTCGATTTCGATGCCTGGCGGTCAGCGGCAGGCAAAAGAAGTCCAAGGCCGACCTCGTCTTTTTCTTCAATCGACGAGAGATAGGTGTGAGCCTTTGACCAAAGGTGAAGGAGCTCTTCAGCCTTGCGTGGCCCAACGTTTGGCCAGTCGTCGAAGTCTTTGGGGTCGCACGCAGCCAGTTCACCAACGGTTGTCACCCCTGCTTCATGAAGCATTCGCTGCAAAAAAAGCGCAGGTCGAAGCACCTCAATCAGCGCGCCATGACGCTCAGGAAGTGCTTCACCCATGTGCCCCGCCGTCGTCGTCACTGACTCGTCGGCCCGACCAAAGACGTAATTGTCGGAGCGCGGGTTCGTCGTCATAACATCCTCAGGGCTGTCGCCCGACTTGATGGGTTGAGTTCGCTTCGGCGGTGCCCGACGAAGGCTTCTTCGAGTTGCAGCCTCTTCTTCGAAATGTCCAATTAGATAATGCAGATCGTCCGTGACCTGCAATGATTCGGCACCACGGATTTCGGGGACCGTCCCCCCAGGCTGATTGCCCAGGTTCGTGGCTCCCTCACGGTGCAAGGGGCGTTGCGCCTGGACGTTCGGCGAGATCGGTCCAAGTCGGCCCCCCCACACACCCCCATCGAGGTGTTGCCCTTCGCATCGCTCGAGATCATACTGTGGGTCGACCTCACCCGAATCAACTCAGGCCGGGTTGGTGTGCCAACTCGGGCTCACCCGAATCGACTCAGGCCGGGTTGGCGTGCCAACTCGGGCTCACCCGAGTCGACACAGGCCGGGTTGGCGTGCCAACTCGGGCTCCTCCGTCCGCACCCTTCAGGCACCTCCACCCAACCTGAGAGTTCGCTCATGGCCTCCTACCTCGACTCTCTCCCGCCCGAGCTGGGCCTTCGCGCCGCGCTGTTGCGCTCAGGCGCGTTGGAGCTGGCTCGCGTCAACGCCCTCTTCAGCGACCTGAAGATCGACGGCAAGAACAGCCTCGCCGAGCTCACCGCCGAAGAGCGCGAGCGCCTCGAGCACGAGCTCGAGGGGCTCGCCCTCGACCCCGTTGGGGGCCCGGCTGCGCTCTGGAGCCGCTTCTTGGACCGGGTGCGCGGCCTGGTCTACGCCTACGCCCTCGAACACCGACCGCTGGAGTGGGACCCCAGCGACGCCCAGCGCGCCTTGGCGCGCTGGGTCGAGCGCTTTCTCACCCCACAGGCCCTCGACGTGAGCTCCCAGCGACGCCTGGGCCTGCTCAAGCAGCGCGTCGCCGAGCGGCCGCTGCCCTGCGACGAGGGGTCGGAGGTTCACTATCAAGAACTGGTCTACCTCTTCACGCTCACGCCGTTGGAGGAAGACCTCCTCTGGCTCTTCTTGGCACCGTCGTTTGCGCCCGAGTTCGGCTGGCTCTACGACGCCCTGACCCGCGGCGTCACTCGTGGCGCGCTGCCTTTGGTGCTGGCGGCGCAGATCGTCGCCATGTCGACCGACCCAGACGTCACGCCCGCGGCCATCTCAAAGGCCTTGAGCCCACAGGGCACCCTGCGCCAAAGCGCCCTCATCGAGGCGTCGCACGGCGGCGAGACCTACCGAGCCTCCTCGCGCATCGTCCGTCTGCTGGCCACCGGCGAGTTTCTGCCCATTCCCGACGACCTCGCCGGGCTCATTCGCTTGGACCAAAGCCCCGACATCCGCGCCGTCGATCCCGTGCTCAAAGGGCTCGACCCCACGCTGCCCAAACGGCTGCGCAAGCTCTTCCGCCAGCGTAAGACACGCTTCCTAGTGCACGGCCCCAGCGGCACCGGCGCCTTTACACTGGCCCGGGTCATCGCTGGCTTCAACAGCGCCAAGGTGGCCACCGTCGACCTCGAGGTGCTCGTCGCGAGCCCCGAAGAGAGCTGGCGCGCCGTCTTTCGCGAGAGCAAGCTGCAGGGCGCGCTGCTCTACATCCGCCACGTCAACGTCCTGGCCGACAAGGAGACGTCCGAGCTGAAGCGCGAGCGCCTGCTCACAGCCCTCGAGCGCGAGCGCTCGGCCATGGTCTTCGACGTCGGCCCGGCGCTCTCGACCCAACTCCTGCTGCAGCTCTCCGAGCGCCTCGACACCATCTCCATGCGCCTGGAGCTGCCCGACGGGGACGCCCGCGAGGCGCTCTGGCGTTGGGCTTTGGAGGAGCAGTTTGGCGCCGAGCCCGATGCGGACGGGGAAGAAGAGGACGAAAACGAGCAGGCGCTCGACCTGGGCGCCCTCATCGAGGGGGTCCGCACCTTCCCCCTGGGCGTCGACCAGATCGTCGAGTCCATCGAGCTCGGCCGGGTCTATACCGCGCAAGGTGGCCTCGAGGGTCTGCCCCCGCTCACGCTGGAGGCCTTGAAGCGGGCTTGTCAGGCCAAGCTCGGACACAGACTCGGACAGGTCGCCGTGCGCATAGAGAGCAAGGCCTCGTGGAACGACCTCATCATGAGCGAGGACCTCCGCGAGCAGATCGACGAGGTCCTAGGCTACGGCCGCCTCGCCCGCAAAGTCCTCGACGAGTGGGGCTTCGGCAAGAAGCTCTCTTACGGGCGAGGCCTTACCGCGCTCTTCAGTGGGCCGTCTGGGACCGGCAAGACCATGGTCGCGGGCCTCATCGCCCGTGAGCTCAAGATGGACCTCTATCGCATCGACCTCTCTCGCATGGTCTCGAAGTACATCGGCGAGACCGAAAAACAGCTCGCTATGCTCTTCGAAGAGGCCCGGGCCTCCGGCGCCGCCTTGCTCTTCGACGAGGCCGACTCGCTCTTCGGCAAGCGCACCGAGGTCTCTTCGTCGACTGACCGCTATGCCAACCTCGAGGTCAACTTCCTGCTGCAACAGGTCGAGGAGCACCCTGGCGTCGTCTTGCTCACCTCTAACTTCCCCAAGAGCATCGACGAGGCTTTTCTGCGCCGGTTGCGCTTCCGCGTCGAGTTCCCTCGGCCCGAGACCGAGGAACGGCTGCAGATGTGGCTGCGCATGCTCCCGGCCGACGCGCCCCGCGAGGACGACCTCAAGCTCGACGAACTGGCCGAAACCTACGAGCTGAGCGGCGGTGAGATTCGCAACGCGGTGTTGCGGGCTGCCCTTTACGCGGCCAGCGAGGGTCGCTCGTTGAGCGCCGCCGACTTCGAGCGTTCGGCGCGCGCCGAGTATCGGCAGCTAGGCCGCTTGGCTCCGATCAAGCGCAACAAGCGCCCGGGGAGCCAGTAAGATGCTGCAGTTCGAGGGCCTAGTCCGGGCGCTGGGGCCGTCCCTGGCGGCTGCGCGCGCTGTGCTCTCGTCCAGTGAGCAGGGCGCCCCACACGGCGCCAAGACCTGCGCCGACCTGCGCGTCCGTGCCTTGGTCCTGCGCTACCTCTGCGCCGTGCGCCCATGGTTGCTCTCCGAGCGCGAGGGCACACCTTCCAGAATGCAGGAGGCCAGTGTCGTGCGCTGGCTGACCAAGGGCTCTCGCGACCGCTCCCAGAAGGTCGTCCTGAGCACGCTCTCCGAGCTCATCGAGAGCGCCGGTCGGGCCCTGGCCGGGCTTGGCGCGGGCGGCGAGGGCGGCGAGGGCGGCGAGGGCGAGCTTTTGTTGGGTAGCCGGCTCGAAGCCGCCATGGGCCTGAGCTCGCTGGAGGCCGGGGTGGTGGACCTGGTCCACGCGGCCTCCGGGGCCGACCCGGACATCTTTGAGACCTTGGCGCAGCTGGGCGTTTTGAGGCCTGCGGACGCCGCCGCGGACGCCAGCGTGGCCAAGAACCTCATCGACGGCGCCACCGGCGACCCCGAGCTCAGCGCCCGACTCGAGGCGCGTGGCCTCTTCGAGAGCTCTGGCGAGCAGCTCGGCGGCGCCTGGCGCATCCCCGAGGTCCTCTGCGAGCTCGCCAGGCCCAGGCACGCTGCGGACCGTGGCGTCTTGCGCTTGCAGCGCGGCGTCGAGTTCTGGCCCGCCGAGCCCATCGACAGCCTCGTCGCACTTGGAGCTGCGGCGTTTCCAGAGGTGGTCCGACGGTCGGCTTCGCAGCATTGGCTGCTCTCGGGCGGCCAGGAGCAGAGCGTGCGCCGCATGGTCAGCTGGATCGCCAACCCCGCGAACCAGGGGTTGAACCCCCCGGCTATAGCCGCGCCGGAGCCGGGAAACACCGGAAACACCGCAATAGCCGCTGAGGCCGGACTCCCCCTCTCCCGTTTCGGGGGAGGGGGCCGGGGGGGAGGGGGCCGAACCCCGCCCGACCCGGTGAACCCCGCGAACCAGGGGTTGAACCCCCAGGCTATCCTCGTCTTCGACGTCGACCGCATCTGGCGCTCCGAGCGCTCGCACGCACCCCGTTGGCTCGAGGCCGCGCGCCACCTGCAGCCCTGCACGTTGCTCCTGCGCGGCTGTGCCGAAAACCTCGTCGAGGGCGCTCTGGACTGGGTCGTCGAGGAAGGCGAGGTCTTCGTCAGCACGCCGCGCGACGACGTGGAGTGGGTGCATCAACACCTCGAGCACGCCGCCATCCTCGACCTCGACCACTCCGACTTCTGGGAGTTCAACACCACCCGCGCCCTGGCCGCCCTCCCCGCGCACGGCCAGGCGCTCGCCGGGCTCTGGACCTCGCTGCTGACCGACGTGCACGACCCCGTCGAGCGCGTGCACCAGCTCGGCCGCCTGCACAGCCTCGACGTCGTGCAGCGCGAGACGCTGCGCGACGCCGTTTTGGAAGCCCGCGTCACGAACATGGACGCGCTGCTGGACAAGCGCGTGCGCGATCCCGGCTGCCCAATGATTCTGGCCGAGTCGACCCGCGACGCCTTCGAGGAGACTCGGCGAACGGTCGAGATGTGTGGCCGAGTGCGCCGCGGCGAGGTCGGCGCCAAGTCGCACACGCAGCGCATCGTCATCTTGCTGGAGGGGGAGCGCTCGGTGGTCCAGCGCAAGGTGGTCTCGGAGCTCGGCCTGGCGTGGGGCCAGCCAGTCTACGAGATCGACGTCTCCAAGGTCCTGTCGCGCTACATCGGCGAGGCCGAGAAGGAGCTCTCGGCCATCTTCGAGAAGGCCAAGCGCAGCGGTTGTGGCCTCTTTCTGGACGAGGCGCAGGGGCTGCTGGGCAAGCGCACCGAGGTCAAGCGCTCGGCCGACCGCTACTCGGGGATGCAGGTCAACTTCGTGCTGCAGGCCCTCGACGAGTTCGATGGGCTCTTCATCCTTGCCAGCAGCGCCGCGGGCGACCTCGACCCCGCCATCGCACGGCGCATCCTCTACCGAATCGACTTTCGGGCGCTCGACGAGACGCAGCGCGAGGCGTATTGGCAAGCGTTGTTGCCCGCCGAGGCCCCCGTCGAAGACGACCTGTCGTGGTACATTCTGGCCGAGGACTTCGAGCTCAGTCCAGACCAGATCCACAGCGCGATGTTGCAAGGCGCCGTCGCCGCCGCCATGAAAGACGAACCCATCAGCCTGAGCCATCTGGTTGGGCCCGCAGACCGTGTCCGGCGTTGATCGAGCGGTGGACGAGCCAGCCTTTGATGGGGTTTCCCCCTCTCCTACCTCAAGCGGGCGAGGGACCTTCACCCACTTGTCTTCGCCCTCTGGCATCAGCCCGTCGACATTCTCGATCATGGCTTGGGACCCGCCACCACAACGCCATCGAGCTTGTTGAGACAGCACCACCAGTGGCCCTGATTCGTTGCAAAGCAACAGAGAAAACGGAAAGAGCCAGCCGACGACGCTTGAATCAGCTTCTTCGCAGCTCTCAATTGTACATACTTTTCTCACGGGTCGGAGGTTTGTAGGGAGTCTGTGGTTTGATGACATCATTGCGTGAGACGCGCCCTGCAGTCACCTCGAGCTCCGCGCTGCCGTCGAGGATCTCGAGCACCAACAACCAGCCTTCGCCGGGTCCCGGCAAGGAGATGGCCCCATGCCCAAGCAGGTCGAAGTACACCAGCGCGTCCATCGTATCTGGCGGCGGCCACGGCGTAACCGCGCTGGACTGTGTTGGGGACGCGACTCGAGTGGGTCGCCACGGCCTGACCGCGGCCGCTGAGGGTCCCGGGCGCCAGCCAGGGATGGACTCATTTCCGGCTCCTGCAGGGTAGAGCATAGCGTGCATACGCACTTCGACCTCGGCCCCATCCCGCGCGGGTTCGAGCTGCTCGATCGAGAGTCGCACCAGCTCCAGGCCATCGCCCGACAGGTCCGCTTCGTGGATGCGGAGCCAGACGATGTCGGAGGTCTCCACCTGTAGCCGCACGCCTTCGCCCACGTTCAGCGCGATCGAACAGGGGTCGATGTTGGGCGCCTCGAGGCAAGGTGCAAGGGAGGGCAAGGTGACCAGAGGGTTCGCGCAGCCCCAGGTCACGGACACAATCACTGCGAGCAGGGAATGGTGAGCGTTCATAATTCGACGGCTCTCTGCTTTTCGCGGCTCTCAATTGTAAACCGGTTCGTTTCTATTTCACGTAGTCTTCAGAGAGAAGGGTTCTGTCTCAGGGGGCCACGTGGACTTACTTGTCTAGGCGCGACGCGCTCTGCAGTCACCTCAAACTCCGCGCTGCCGTCGAGGCTCTCGAGGACCAACAACCAGCCTTCGGCGGGTCCTGGCACTGAGATAGCCCCCCACCCAAGCAGGTCGAAGTACACCGGCGCGTCCAGCGGCTCCAGAGGTCGCCACGGCCTGACCGCGGCCGCTGAGGCTCCTGGGCGCCAGCCTGGGATGGACTCATTTCCCGCTCCTGCAGGGAAGAGCGTAGCGCGCATACGCACCTTGACCTTGGCCCCATCCGGCGAGGCTCCGAGCTGCGCGATTGAGAGTCGCACCAGCGGCAAATCATCGTCCGGCGGGTCCGTTTCGTGGATGCGGAGCCAGACGATGTCGGAGGTCTCCACCCGTAGCCGTACGCCTTCGCCCACGTTCAGCGCGATGGAGCATGGGTCGATGTTGGGGGCCTCGAGGCAAGGCCCGCGGGAGGGCAAGGTGACCAGAGGGGATTCCGGTGGACAGTTGGGGTAGCAGAAGGGGCCGAAATTACCTGGCCCGAACTCGTCTGCCCCTGGCACCACCTGGCCCTGTTGGTCAACAAACGCGACACGTACACTACTGACCTGTGATTCGGACTTGTCTGGGTCCGAGTAGAGCCCAATCACCGTTGCGTGGACGTTGTCGCCCGCGGCGAGCGCCGCGGCGAACTGCGTACGGTCCATCCCACTCCCACATGGCACCACGGCGGCCGCGTCCTCGACACCGCCCTCGAGGACCAAGAGCACGTCTCCTTCTGCCCACGGCATACGGCCAATGCCGTCTCCTCGAGAAGGCAGAGCGACGTTCCCCAGCACCACCATCGATACCCGCTCGTCGGGGTCGAACTCGCGATGGACGTTTGTGTACACCCTCCTCTCGCCCACAAGCAGGTGGAGTTGGAGCTTCCACCCGGACAAACAACGGTAATTCAACACGGGGCCCCACATGCTCGTGCCGGCATCAATGCGCGACGTCATATAGGCTCCTGGGGGGTAAAGAGCGCGCACGAAGGCTTGGTAGGCGCAGCCGCTCACACAGAGCCCCGCGGCCATGACGAGCGTGGCAAGAGTCGAGCGGCCACGGAATCGAAGGAGTCTTGTACGCATCTCAAAGTCCTCCGCAGGAAGAGGCGGAACACGACCTGCTGCAGCAGTTGGCGTCATCGGAGCAGGAGTCTCCCGCTAGCTTGCAGACGATGGCTTGGTTGGCCTCAACGACCCGTCCACCCTCGAACTCGCCCGCGAGTTCAGGAGCCGTGGTCGCCGTGAGCAGCACGATCTTGAGCGCATCCTGCGGCCGCAGGGGCCAGTGGTGGCCCATCGTCAGACCGATGATGCCGGTCACCATGGCGGCGCTGAGCGACGTCCCTTCGTCGTTGTAGTCGACCGTGTCATCGCCGGTGGACGCAGGATAGTACTGCGCAGGCGCAGTGAGGCCCACCGAGATCGCGCCCCAGGCGCTGCCCATCAGAGGGTCCGGCTGCCATCGCTCATAGGTTGCGAGGAGCATTGGATTGGTCTTCAACCCCCCGACAATCACCGAGTCCGGGACGTGGAGTTCCT
>Ga0210044_10004466_pt1 | contig 19488 bp, 18 predicted proteins | sample CryGey13umfilter_2_FD_183959 | JGI IMG/M metagenome (GOLD analysis project Ga0210044, IMG submission 183959) | Groundwater microbial communities from aquifer in Utah, USA - Crystal Geyser 4/9/14 3 um filter (SPAdes) (version 2) | ecosystem: Environmental > Aquatic > Deep subsurface >... | reverse complement strand
CCGCCAAAGTAATGCAAAAAGAGAAAGAAAAGTTATTTAAAATAATGAAAAGAAAGGAGAATTTCTAGTAAGAATTTTCCTGCACCAAAACACTCCGTTTAGTCCGATTATTGGATTAGAATTGACTGAAGAAAGTGGCTGCGGAGCAGGAAACGAATAGTAAAAAAGAATAAAGAATCAAGTATAAAGCCCCAAGTATGGGAATTGGGAATATAGAATATTAGAATATGGTTTTATCAGCCCATTCCTTATTCTATATTCCCATGCTTTATTCTTAATTCATAATTCTTGATTCAAAAATTTTAAGCATTTCTAGTTGACTTGTGCGCCGCCATATGCTATGCTTGTTTCAACTTTTAAAGGGCTCTCAAATATATTTAAACTCTTATGATTTCTGATTCTCAAATAAACGAAGCATCCTCTTTGGAGGCAATAAGTGAACTTGTCGGAAACTGCACCAGGTGCGGCTTATTTAAAAATGCTAAAAATCCGGTGCCCGGAGACGGAAATTCTAAGGCGGAAATTGTGTTTATCGGCGAAGGTCCGGGTGAAAAGGAAGACTTACAAGGAAAACCCTTTGTGGGAGCTGCCGGTAAATTTTTAACCGAAATGCTTGAAGAAAATGGATACAGGCGGGAAGATATTTATATTGCAAACGTAGTAAAGCACAGGCCGCCGGCCAATAGAGACCCATTACCGGAGGAAGTTGAAGCTTGTTTCTCTTATTTAAAAAAACAAATCGAAATTATAAATCCAAAAGTGATTGTCTTTTTAGGACGTCATTCTTTGAATCGTTTTTTTCCGGACATGAAAATTTCCCAGGCGCATGGTAAAGCTTTTAGAAAAGAGGTAGAGTGGCTTGGAAAAAGACAGGTTTTTTTTGCGCTTTACCATCCGGCGGCAGCGCTTCATAACGGTTCAATGAGAGAAGTCTTAAAATCAGATTTTGCAAAACTTCCGAAATTACTAGAAAAAATAAATGAAGAAACAATAACTAATACTAAAGAAAATTTAAATCAGCCCGGACTCTTCTAGGGCTAAAAAAGGAGAAATTACTTAATGAATGAAGAAAATAAAGAAAAGATGGATACTAACAAGAATCTATCTTCACAAAAAGGCCAGCATGGAAGCCACAGGCCTGCAAGAAAAGGCCAGGTTTTTGAAAGCAAAGCCGAAAACCTCAAAATTATACCCTTGGGTGGTATGGGCGAAATTGGAAAAAATATGTACATTTTCGAATATGGAAATGATATTTTGATTGTAGATTGCGGATTTATGTTTCCGCCGGCTGATATGCCGGGAGTAGACTATATTATTCCGGACGTTTCGTATTTAGAGGAAAATAAATCAAAAGTTAGAGCATATTTAATTACCCACGGGCATGAAGACCATGTTGGCGGATTACCTTACGTATTGCCAAAAATACCGGCGCCAATTTATACGCCTCGTTTAACGGCCGGACTAATTCAAAACAAACTAAAAGAATTTAAAATTATGGGTCAACTTTCAATAAGAACCGTTGATCCAGACAAAGAGGAAAAGCTAACCTTTGGCGCTTTTCAGGTGGAGTTTATTCGCATGACTCACTCCATTCCGGACGCTGTTGCCCTTGCAATTCATACTCCCGTTGGGGTTGTTATTGCCACCGGTGACTTTAGGTTTGACTTTACGCCGGTTGACGGTAAGCAGCCAAATATTCATAAATTAGTGGAGCTATCCAAAAAAGGAGTTCTGGCTTTATTCGGCGACTCCACGGGTTCTGAGGCGCCGGGATTTTCCGGATCCGAAACTTCCCTTCAAAAGAACTTTGATAATATCCTGTCTTCCGCTAAGGGAAGGGTTATTATTGCTACTTTTGCATCTCAAATTAACCGTATTCAGCAGTTTGTTGATGCAACCGTAACTTCAGGCAGAAAGTTGGCTATTTCCGGAAGAAGTTTGCTTAACAACATTGATGTGGCAGTCCGTCTTGGTTACTTAAAAATTCCCGCCGGACTCATTATAAAAGTTCAGGATATCAATAAATTCTCCGATACCCATGTTGCCGTTATTTCAACAGGGTCTCAGGGAGAAGCGATGTCGGCTTTAGCCAGAATGGCTTCGGGTGATCATCAGCAGATAAAAATTAGAAAAGGAGATACCGTCATTTTTTCTTCATCTCCAATTCCCGGCAACGAATCTGCCATCACAGACGTAATAGATGACCTCTTTAGAGAAGGCGCCGAAGTAATTTACGATGAAAAAGACGACATTAAAACGCACGTTTCAGGACACTCAAAGCAGGAAGAACTTAAACTAATGATTGCATTAGTGAGACCCAAGTACTTTGTTCCCTACCACGGTGAATATCATCACTTAATTCATCACCGGGATTTAGCCATAGAAATGGGTATTCCGGAACAAAATATTTTTGTAGTCGATAACGGGCAGGTCATTGAATTTGGAAAAGACTTTGCCAAGCTTAACGGTAAAGTGAAACACGGCATTGTTCTAGTTGACGGTTTAGGGGTCGGTGACGTTCAAAATATAGTTCTTAGAGACAGAAACATCATGTCCACTGACGGTATTTTTGTAGTCATTGCTACAGTTGATAAAGTTTCCGGCCGTCTTCTAACCAGTCCCGACATCATTTCCAGAGGCTTTATTTATATGAGAGAATCCGAGCAATTGGTAAATAAAGCAAGGTCTGAGGTTCGAAGAATCCTGTCTCAAAAAGAAGGCGAACCACCGGCAAATTGGCTAAATATGAAAAACCGGCTTAGAGAAGAAATCGGCCAATTCCTATACAACAACACCAAAAGACAACCGATGGTTATACCGGTAATAATTGAGGTTTAATCTCAAATCAAAATGCAAAAATCAAATATCAAAATGATAAGTCAGAATGAAAATTATTTGATATAATATGGAAATAACGAGGGGAAAATATGGCTGAAGGTTATTTATTTGTGTTTTTAGCATCGACTATTTAACTTTAAAAGCTTATGGCCTTGGCATCCCTGTTCCGGTTGGTGTTCCTATTATCTATGCCGGAAGTATTGCCATAGCATCAATAATTGGTGTAGTTGTGTTTTTTAAATTCGCTTAAATTTATTTCTCATTTTGAATTATTCAGTCCAAGGCTTATCCCTGCTGCGGCAGGCAGGTTTAATTTATTTACATAATTTAACTTATTGGATATAATTTTTATATATGTAAAGACAAAGAACCAGCAAACCAGAAGTACAAGGATTTACTTTAATTGAATTAATCGTAGTTATTGCAATTATTGGAATTTTAGCAGGATTAATAATTATAAGAATTGGTGATGCGGTAGCAAGAGCGAGAGATGCAAAGAGAAGATCAGACTTAAAGCAAATAATGACAGCAATTGATAGGTAAAAATTGATAATGGAACTTATACAATGCAAGGTTCTGGTTGGAGTGACAGGGGATATGGCTGGATATCTTCTCAAGTGCCTGCTTGGGGATATCCGACAAAATCTGTAGTAGCTCTTTTAAATGAAAAAGGATATCTAAATAGCAGCGAAATTGCTGATCCGTTAAAACCTAATAATGGTGGTTATATGCTTTATAGATGCGGAGACGGGAGCGTGGCATTGTATGCAACATTAGAAAAGCCCGCTAATGAAGAAATAACTAATTTTAATTCGGTGTCCGTTGATTGTACCAGAGGTGTTAATCCAGATTTATCGATTGCCGCGAATGATGGCGTTAATGAGCCAGCAGATTATGGAAAAAATTACGTTATTACAAATTGATCATACAGTAATTCATAGAATGTATTTGATATTTCTCATTTTGAATTATTCTCTATCATTTTGCTTTTCGACTTTTGCTTTTTGAATTAGTGAGCTATATTATTATCATGCGGAAGTTAGTTGTTTTTGATTTAGACGGCACTTTGGTGGATACCACCCGGCTTTCCAAAGAAAGTTTTTTTAGCGTTGTTGGAAATTATGGTGTAGATGTTGAAAAAATTTGGCCAATTTATAATAAGACTAATGGCTTGCTGTTCTGGGAGCGCATATCCACTGTGATGCCGGATCTGGTCTCTAAAGTTGACGAAATTTTGGCAGATATGATAGATCTTCATATCAAAAATGTCAAAAAGCTAGTCACCGCTTATCCTGATATCATTGAAACGTTAGAAAAAATTGATATCAAAAAAGCCATTTTAACGTCTCGTGTTGGGGAAAGCGCCTTTCAGATAATTAAAGAAATATTAAATCATTCATTTGACTATATTCTAACGCCGGAAATGACTAAACTGCACAAACCAAATCCCGAACCTCTTTTGGAACTATGTGCTAGGTTTAAAATTGCTCCTAGTGAAGCTATTTTTATTGGCGATACCAGATATGACATCGAATGCGGCAAAAGGGCGGGGGTAGCAACCGGCGCCGTTACATGGGGATACTACAAAAAAAAAGACTTAAAAAAATATAAACCGGATTACATAATCGAAAAACCGTCCGAAATTTTGAATATAATTGAAGCTTAGAAGGTTTAGAGGTATAATCCCTTTAAAGGAGTTTAGATTTGAGCAGAAAAAGAAAACCGGGCCGGCCAAAAGGATCTAAAGCTAAAAAGCACGATAAGGATATTCCTAAATTAGGCGAAGATACTATTAGGGAAATTTTGGCTATAGTAATGATAGCCGTTTCTTTAATTCTGATGCTGGCAACTATTGGTGCTGCCGGCAGTTTGGGCGACATGGTTTATCATCTGCTTCGTCAAGTAATTGGATATGCTTCTTATGCGCTTATAGCCATTATGTTTATTGCCGGTATTGCTTTATTTATTCCGGAAAAGTCTAAAATATCAAAGGCTAGCCTTCCCGGAATATTACTTTTTGTGCTTTCTTTTGCCGGCATTTTTCACCTTTTTGTTGAAAAAGAGCAGGGCTGGTATATAGCCGATAGCGGTAATGGCGGAGGATTTATTGGTTTTGTCATACAAATGTTGCTTGCTCAAATTATTGGCAAAACGGCTTCTCTTATTTTGCTTTCTGCCTTTATGGTAATTGGAATTTTACTGGCAACAAACAGGTCAATTATGGTCATAATCCGTTCCATTAAAGAGAAAAAGGCCGGACAAAAAGCGGATATTAAAGTAAACGAAACGGTTACAGCAGATAAAGAATCGCTTAAAAAAGAGTCAGAATCGTCAAAGAAAAAGGAAGAATATCAGGTGGTGGCTTACGATGACAAGGATTGGAAATTTCCGCCAGCCGATCTTTTGGAAGTAATGTCCACCAAGGCCGATTCAGGCAATATTAAACAGAATGCTGCCGTTATTCAAAAAACGCTGGGCAGTTTCAATATTAACGTGGAAATGTCGGATGTTAATGTTGGTCCAACTGTCACTCAATATACTTTAAAGCCGCAAGAAGGCATAAAGTTGAACAAAATTACCACATTAGATAGAGATTTGGCTTTGGCTTTAGCCGCTCACCCAATAAGAATTGAAGCGCCAATTCCGGGCAAATCCTTGGTTGGTGTCGAAATACCTAACAAAAAGGCAGCCATCGTCAGAATGAGAAATATTTTAGAAAGCGAATATTTTCAGGAGGCAAGCTCCAGACTTTCCGTAATTTTAGGCTTGGATGTTTCCGGCGAACCGCAAATTGCTGACATTACCAAAATGCCGCACATGCTTATTGCGGGCGCTACCGGATCCGGTAAGTCGGTTTGTATTAATACATTGCTTTTGTCGCTTCTTTATCAAAACTCTCCAAAATCTTTAAGGATGATCTTAGTTGATCCCAAACGTGTTGAGCTTTCGCTTTATAATAATATTCCCCACCTTTTAGCGCCTGTAATTGTGGAGCCGGAAAAGACCATTTCGGCCTTAAAATGGGCGGTAGGGGAAATGGAAATCAGATACAAGGCCTTACAGCAGGCCGGCAAAAGAAATGTTGAGGAATATAACCTTGCCATGAAAGATTCCCCAATGCCGTATATCGTTATCGTAATAGATGAGTTGGCTGATCTTATGGCGGTTTCCGCTTCAGAGGTTGAGGGCCTAATCATTAGACTGGCTCAAATGTCCAGGGCGGTTGGCATCCATTTAATTCTTGCTACTCAGCGGCCGTCGGTTGACGTTATTACCGGCCTTATTAAAGCCAATATTCCAACCAGGATCGCTTTTGCCGTTGCTTCGCAAATTGATTCCAGAACAATTTTAGATCAGGCGGGCGCCGAAAAGTTGCTTGGTTGCGGCGATATGTTGTTTTATTCCGCTTCTATTTCCAAACCAAAACGTATTCAGGGCGTATTTGTTTCCGAAAAAGAAGTTCGTTTAGTTACCGATTTTCTAAAGTCGGAAGGCAATCCGGAATATAATGAGGAAGTTTTGGCTCAGCCGGCTAACCGGATGAAAGGCCATATAGATGTTCAGGGTGCCGATGATGAATTATTTAAAGAAGCGGCTGATGTAGTTATAAAAAGTGGAAAAGCGTCGGCTTCTTTACTGCAAAGGAGGCTTAGAATAGGTTACGCCAGGGCTGCAAGACTTATTGACTTACTTGAAGAACAGGGTATTGTTGGACCGGCAGACGGCGCCAGGCCAAGAGAAGTTTTAGCGTCGGATGTATCTGAGTACGACGACACAGGATATTAAAATAATGCAAAAATCAAAAATCAAAATTCAAAATGACAATTCAAAATTAAAAAGTTTAAAACATTTGATAATTTGGATCTATTTAGATATTAGAAATTAGATATTTGAATTTTTTGTTGTTTAAATTTAAATAAACGAAATTCGATTATTTTAGATAAAATATTAGTTAATTATTGGAAATCTATGACGCCTGATTTTACTAAAAAAAAGATTGCCTCAAGCGGGGGGTTGGGAGAGCTTTTAAAATCCGAAAGAGAAAAGCTTGGGTTATCTATAAAAGAAGTTGAGTTAAATATTAGAATTAGGTCCAAATATATAGAATCTTTTGAAACAATGGATTACGGACGACTTCCGGATGATGTTTACACCAAAGGATTCCTAAAAAATTATACCGAATATTTAGGTATAGATTATAATGATGCTTTGGCGCTTTTTGAAAAAAGTCGTTCAATAGAAACAAGGATTTTGAAAAGCCAAAGCAAGGCTAAGTCCTTACAGCCAATAAAAAAACCGAGGATAATAGTCACACCAAAACTGATAACTGTTAGCTTAATATTGCTTGCCCTTTCGGCAGTTGTGGGATTCCTTTTATGGCAATTTTCCATATTTACGGCAGCGCCATCAATCGCCATCGATTCTCCTCAAAATAATTCTACCGTGGACACTTCAACCATTGTTCTGTCCGGCAAAACCAACGAAGAAGCTACGGTTTACGTTAATGATATAGAAATAAAAAGTTCGGAAGGCATTTTTAAGGAGATAATAAGTCTCCAGAATGGCGCTAACATAATAAAAATAGCTTCGGTAAACAAACTGAATAAAAGAAGCGAAAAAGCCATTACAATTATGGCGAAGTTGCCGCCGCTTTCTGTCACGCCCATGCCCATTGTCTTTAAGGGTATCGAGTTAAAGATAACGGCGGGAGATTATCCAATTACTCTAGATGCCGTTATTGATGACAAAGACAAGGTTCATCAATTTCTAATGCCCGGTACGGTCCAAGTTTTTAAAGGAAATACCAAAATATCGCTGGTTACGTCCAATGCTAAAAGCACGAAGATAATAATTTCGAACGAAAAAATGTTTAATAAAGACCTTGGGTTTCTGTTGCCACCTGACGCAAAGGTTGAGGGAAATGCGCCAATTCCGAAGCCTGAACCAAAAAATATTGAGTTTTCAAAGGATGTGGAGATAAAATAAACAGGTTAATGTCAAATGACAAATATCCAATGTCAAATAGAAACCTTTAGAAATTAAATCATTTTAAATTTATTTGTAATTTGACATTTGTGGGCCCAAGGCCCATCAGCCTCGGGCTGATAATTTGAAATTTAATAGGTTGTTGTAAACTTTGACGATTAAAAACCCTGATAATTATAAAAGGAGTATATTGTGAGCAAAGACTTTTCTTTCGATATTGTATCGGATTTTGACCATCAGGAAATGGTTAATGCCGTTGATCAGGCAAAAAGGGAAATTATAAGTAGGTATGACTTTAAAGGCTCGATGTCTGCCATTGATTTTGAAGCCAAAGAAGCGCTGTTAATACACACGGAAGACGATTACCGGTTAAAAAGCATAATTGACATTTTAGAATCAAAGATGATTAAAAGAGGACTATCTCTTAAAATTTTGGATCTTACAAGTCCGGTTGATTATGCAACAGGCGGTACGGTGAGAAAAAAAATTCCTTTCAAAAAGGGCTTAAAGTCGGAAGACGCCAAGTTAATTTCAAAGCTTATTCGGGAAAACTATCCAAAAGTGAGGCCCAGTATTCAGGGCGAGGAAATTAGAGTGGTTTCGGCCAAAAAAGATGAACTTCAATCCGTAATTAATTTTTTAAAAGAGCAAAATTTCAATTTCCCATTGCAGTTTGAGAATTACAGATAAAAAAAGCCTTTTTGAAAGCTTTTTTAATATCTCAGCCAAAGGCTGATCCGCCTTGGGCGGAAAAGTTCAAAATGCAAAAGTCAAAATTTAAAAGTTTTATTACATTTCTTGACAGGGGAAAATTAGCGGAGGTGTCATTGCGAGACCGTTAGGCGTGGCAATCTCCCTCCCGTCATTCCCGCACAGGCGAATCCAGTAATGCCTAAGCTTCACGAAGGGATTGTGAAAGCCTCAAAAGAAGAGCAGGCAAGTTCAGCGACGAATTTAGTTAATTTGCGAATTTTCGGACAGTCTGAGGAGATTAAGGGGAGGGGTTCTTCAATGTCAAATATACAAGAATAAAGAATAATGAATTATGAATTAAGAACAGGAATATAGAATAAGGAATAAGGCAAAAAAAATATTCTAAATTCTATATTCTCATTCTTGGGGCTTTATACCTGATTCTTAATTCTAGCGGAAGAGGTTAATAAAAAAAGCCCACTTTTTTTAAGTGGGCTTGTGTGCCTATAGCGTTTTTGGTAAAGGGTCGAATTTTTTAGCTATATCTCTTGTTTCTACTAAATCTGTAAATTTGGCTATCAAAAGCTTATTTTCCTTTATTTCATTGTCTGTTGGCCGGTATCCCATTATCAAATTTTGGGTGAATTTATGAACGGGACCCATCATCTCCTGCCAAAAAGCCATCTCTTCATTGCTTAAGTTTAGTCTTTGGATCGGATTGCGAGTATTTTCCATAACAAGGGGAGCTAGCGTCAATTCAGTCGTTTCTTCGGTTTTCGAAGCTTCTTTTATAGGTTTTTCCGACATTAAAACAGTAAGTATGTTGTCAAAATTGTCGAGGGCTTGTCTTTATTTAGCCGTAGTCGAAATAATGCCTGCTTAATTCTAAGCTCAAAACTTTCAGGAAATATATTAGAATGACTTGGCAGCTCCCAAAATCTATTGGAAACTACCTCGCAAAAGAGAATAAATCTTTCCAAATATATTGGCTGCATGCCGTTGTGTCTGTCTGACATTCCTTCGTTTAAACAAATGCTAAAGCCAAGTAGGACATTATAAGCTTCATTGAAATAGGCGCTGCTATCCGGTTTAACTTTCATAATTTTTACCCCCAGTTTTTAAAGGACGGTTTTCCGCATTGAATAATAACACATTTACTCATAATAAGCAACCATATTGTAAGATTTACAATAACCTTTTCACCCAAAATATACACGCATTTCGCACTTAACATTAATCACTCATAATTATTCTTCGAGCGAAGTGGAACGAAGCCCTGAAGTTCAGAGCTTCAAGCCTGCCCTGATCTTGTCGAAGGGTTCTCCACCCTCTTCGAGGAGTCGAACAATAATAAAGTGCGAAATGCGTGATATAATCCAACGGCGGGGGTCCAGTTTGAAGTCAAAAAATTAAAAAAACGCTTTAAAAATATCAATTTAGTTTATATAATGCATCTTACAGTAAAGAGCGTATCTTAAAAAACCGAAGGGATTGATATAAATGAAAGTTAATGACTGGTTTAGTATTAAACGTCAAAAGGACCCGCAAACTAAGGATCCGCCTCAGGAAGAGGTGGTATGTAAGGCATGTAAAAAGAAGATAAAACAGGCGGAATTTATAAAGAACCTTAATGTTTGTTCGCATTGCAATTATCATCATGCAATTTCCAGCCGTAAACGGATCGAAATTACCTTCGACCCAACTTCTTTTACGGAGTTATGGGCAAGCGAGGAATCTAAGGATCCGTTAAACTTTACCCTAAAGCCTTATAGGGAAACGCTTCTAAAAGCAAAAGAAAAGACCGGCTTAAAAGACGCTGTAATTTGCGGGCTAGGAACAATTCACAGAATTAAAGTCGTCGCCGCGGTTATGGATTTTTCATTTGTTGGAGGCAGTCTCGGTTCTTTGGTTGGCGACAAAATAGCCGCTTTAGGTTTAGTTGCTCACGAAAGAAATCTTCCGTTTGTCATTTTTACGACATCCGGAGGAGCAAGAATGCAGGAAGGTATAATATCGCTATTTCAAATGGCTAAAGTAAATGCCGTTATGGCTTTGCTTGATGAAGCTGGATTACCGGTTATCTGTGTCCTTACAAATCCCACGACAGGTGGCGTGTCGGCCAGTTTTGCGACTATTGGCGATATTATCATTGCCGAACCAGGTGCTCTTATTGGGTTTACGGGCAGAAAAATAATTGAGGCGACAATTAATAAGAAACTTCCGGAAGATTTTCAAACGGCCGAATTTTCCCTAAAATCCGGACACATCGATGCTACTATCTCGCGTCAAGAAATTAGGGAGTATCTAGTTAAAATATTAGACTATTTGGCGGTGAGGTAGCATGAAAAAATTTCATTATGAATTTGAGGCTCCTTATATTAAAAAAGCGGAAGAAATTCTTAAATTAAAGGAGCTGGAGGCGTCTGAAAAGGAAGAAATAAAGGCTGAAATTGCAGAAGCTGAACAGATGTTGGAGAAAATGAGGTTAAAAACCTATTCAAATCTAACGCCTTGGCAAAAAGTGCTTTTGGCTCGTCATCCTTACCGTCCTAGAACCAGTGATTATATAGAAGCCATTTTTACGGATTTTATAGAGCTTAAAGGCGACAGGAAGATAGCGGACGACAAAGCCATTATTGCCGGACTGGGAACCATGGATAATTTTCGGTGCGTGATCATTGGCCATCAAAAGGGCAAAGATACGAAGGAGAATATCCTACGGAATTTTGGTCAGGCAATGCCGGAGGGCTACCAAAAGGCAGTTCGGATGATGAACTTGGCTTCCAAATTTAAATTGCCCATTGTTACATTTGTTGATACTCAAGGGGCGTTTCCGGGGGAAGAAAGCGAGCGGCACAATATTTCCGGGGCCATTTCTCTTTGCCTTAAGACTTTGTCTCGAGTTCCAGTTCCGGTAGTAGTTGTAATTATCGGTGAAGGAGGCAGCGGCGGAGCTTTGGCAATTGGATCCGGCGACCGTCTCATCATGCTAGAAAACGCTTATTATTCGGTTATAACACCAGAAGGGGCGGCCACATTAATATTAAATGACGTTGGGTTAACCGAAAACGCAGCTAACGCCTTGCACCTAACTGCTCCCGATCTATTTGATTTAGGAATTATTGATTATATTATTCCTGAACCTTTGGGAGGCGCTCATCATGCACCGGCATTGGTGACAGGCCGAGTTAGAAGTAAATTGCTTGAAAATCTTGAATCACTTTCTAAGATGTCTGCAGACCACTTAAAAGAAACAAGACTAAAAAAACTATTACAAATAGGATCATACGATCTAGACATCGGCGGGGAACCTTAAAATTCCCCGTTTTTTTATGGCCAGAAAAATAATTTATTAGATTGATGGTTGAAAAATGAGCATCTAATATCAAATTTCAAATAACAAATGTCAAATGAAATCCTAATTTCTAAATGCCTAAATTTTTTACCATTTAATTATTTGACATTCATTTGTAATTTGACATTTGCCCGTACAGGCATGGTTTTGAGAAGGGATCTTGGACATAGTTGGACTATTTTTGTTAACTGCTATCTGTTAACTGTTGTTTACCAAAATTCCTCTTCTTTTAAAATCCAAATAGGTGTTATAATTATTATGTTAAGGTGAAAAATTTATGAAAAAGTTTGTTTTTTCGACAGTATTTCTATTGCTCTTTACCTTGCCGGTTTATGCGGTGGCTTCAGATACTGAGATGCAAGTATCTAAGGTGGTGGCAAAAGCGGATGGTAAAGACGAAATTATTGTCAATGTCATTCCTTGTAACAGTGATGTTTTACCGACAAATCTTGTTGTGACGCTGCAAGTCCCATCTACGGTGACAAAAACAGATTTGGGAACTGTAAACGGAACTACATGCGGCGATTATAGAGTTAATTTCTCCATTGTTTCGTCAAAAATTGGTCAGGTATCCATGAGTGCTCATGTAACCGGCGACGGTTACGAATATACAACTTCAGCCCTTAAAGTTACCTTTGAGGCGGTTGAAGTGCCGACACCCACGCCAACCGCAACTCCGGAGCCGACACCCACGCCAACTGCAAGGCCTACGGCTACGCCAATTGAGGTAGAGAATTTAGACAAACCGGAGTTTACCAGTTTCGATGTTGATGGTCAGTCATATGATCCGGATGAATTCTCCAAACTAACTCTAAAAAATGATGCTATAATTACCGTTTCCGGCAAGACTATTGACGATGGCAAGATTACTATTTTTCTAAATCCCGAACATCAAAAAGGAACGGCCAAGGCCGATGCTACCGGTAAGTGGGAATATACGTTCGAAGAAAAAATGGATGGCGGGGATCATAGCATAGAAGCAAAAGTGGCTGACGGAGAAGGCAATGCCAGTAAATGGGCCAGAATTGAGTTTAAGGTTGAGGGCAGTCCGGAATCTGCTGCTGCCGTAAAAAATAGTAATTACGGAAAAAATCCGGCTGTTTGGGTTATTTTAGTTCTATTTTTAATTACTGTTAGCGGTCTCGGAATTTTCTTCTATCGCAGAAAAAAAAAGCCAAAAGAAAGTGATTGGAACGGTTTTGAGGAAGAAGAAGATACCGCCATGAGTTCCGGAATGGGTAAAAAGTCGTATGTCATAAAAGAAAACGATAGCGATGCCGATTTTGACCACTACGTACCGGAAGATAAAAAGGCCGAAGAAGCAAATGAAACTGAAGAAGAACCAGAAGAAGACGAGGAAGCAGATAATACAAAAGATGAAGAAGATGATACTGAAGAAACTGACGATACGGTTGCGGATGAAGACGATGGTGAAGAGGAAGAGAAAGACAAGGAACCCGTCCTAGCAGATGATGAGGTTGCTACGGAAGAAGATGCCGGCAATAACCAAATAATTAAAGATTTTTCAGAGGAAAAAATGTCTTCTGTCGGTCAAACTTCTTCCAAGGAAAGCACCAAGGAAACAGAGCCAGCCGGTAAGGTTGATGCCGAGGAAGAACCGGTAGACATGTTTGATGAAAAGAAATTTGAAAGACCGGAACCGAAAGAAGAAACCCGAGAAGAACTGATGGATGAGGTGTTTGCGACGGGTGAAGGCGAAAATTCCGGCAAAGAAAAGACAATTGTAATTGAAGAGACGCTGACTGAAACACCGAAACCGCCAGAACCGAAAGTAGAAAAGGAAGTCAAAAAAGCTGTAGTCAAAAAACCAAAGAAATCATCAAAAAAGAAAAAGTAAAAACTTGTATTTGATAATCAGTTTGTTATACTGTTTTTTAGTTTATAAAAAGGGGTGAGTTATGTCGCAAGCAGATGAAAAAGTTAAAGCATTAGAGCTAGCCGTTGCGCAAATTGAAAAGCAATTCGGTAAAGGCGCCATTATGAAAATGTCGGAGGCGACTAAGGTTAATGTTGATGTTATTCCCACCGGTTCCTTGGGGCTCGATATCGCTTTGGGTGTTGGCGGTGTTCCGAGGGGAAGAATTATTGAAGTTTATGGTCCGGAATCTTCGGGCAAAACTACTCTTGCCTATCATATGGTAGCGGAAGCCCAGAAGAAAGGGGGAGTGGCTGCATTTATCGATGCTGAACATGCCATGGATCCGGAATATGCCGGAAATATTGGCGTCGATTTGGAAAAACTGCTTATTTCTCAGCCCGATACGGGCGAGCAAGCCTTAGAAATTGTTGAGACCTTGGTAAGGTCAAACGCGGTTGACATTGTTGTCGTCGATTCTGTGGCCGCTTTAGTTCCCCGTGCCGAAATTGAGGGCGAAATGGGCGATTCCCACATGGGTCTTCAGGCCAGATTAATGTCGCAGGCGCTACGAAAATTAGCCGGAGTTATAAGTAAGTCCAGGACTACGGTTATTTTTATCAACCAGCTTAGAATGAAAATCGGCGTGATGTTTGGAAATCCTGAAACTACCACCGGTGGTGTCGCTTTAAAATACTACTCTTCAATTAGAATGGAGATTAGAAAAGGCGAACAGATAAAAGATGGCGACAAAGTTTTGGGCAATCGTACAAAGGTCAAAATTGTTAAAAATAAGGTTGCGCCTCCATTTAAAATCGTCGAATTTGATATTATGTATAATGAGGGAATTTCTAAGACAGGGGAGATTGTTGATGCGGCAGCCAAACTGGAAATCGTCAAAAAAAGCGGTGCATGGTACGAATACAACGGACAGAAAATTGGTCAAGGTCGAGAGGCGGCTAAGCAGTTTATGAAAGATAATCCTAAAATAGCTGCCGAAGTGGAGAAGAAAATCAAAGGTTAAAAATTGTTTGAAGCCTTTATTTATTTTTTATTAGAGCTTTCTAAGGAACACGGCGTCTTTGGTATATCTCTTGGAATGTTTTTGGAAAGCTTAGGAATTCCATTCGGAGGAGTTCCTTTGCTTTTGGGCTCCGGTTATCTAATTAGTTCCGGAAATGCGACTCCCTTTACTATAGTTTTTGCCGCAGCGATTGGCGCCACTTTGGGCTCGATTGCTTCTTATGGCATGGGTTATTGGGGTGGAAAAGTCATCAGAAAATATAATAAAGGTAGGCTAATACGCCATGAAGACAAGTTCAAAAAATTTGTTAAAAAATACGGCGAACTTTCAATGATTTTAGCGCAGCTTTTTGGCCCCATCAGAACTTTTATCTCTCTTCCGGCCGGCGCAATTAAAATGAATTTTAAAGATTTCGTGATCGGGTCGTTTATTGGAGCCGTCATTTATTCGGCAATTATTGTCTCGGCCAGTACTCTTATACAAAAAACCATTGAAAAAATAGCCTATTTTTTAGGTATACCTGTCTGGGTCAGCTTCATTCTTACTGCCCTGTTCGGCTTACTACTTTGCCGTCTTTATATCAGTTCAAAACTCAAAAATGGTTATAACTAGACTTACACAAGGAAAAAAGAATAAAAACAGAGCCAATATTTATTTGGATGGCCAGTATTCTTTTTCTATAAGCTTGGATAATCTGGTAAGTTTCAGTTTGAAAACAGGGGACGAGCTAACTGAAGAAAAATTAAGCGAAATAAAAAACGTTGAAGGATATTTAAGGGCTTATGATCGGGCGCTTACATTCATTTCATATCGTAAGAGAAGCGAAAAAGAAGTAAAAGATAAATTAAACAGTTTGGAATTTGAGGAAGACGTAGTTGAAAAAACGATTGCGAGGCTTAAGAAAAATTCATTTATAGATGATGTAGATTTTACACTAAGCTGGATTGTGGACCGCAACCGTCTAAAGCCGACAAGTAGAAAAATTTTGTTCATGGAGCTCTTAGCTAAGGGCATCCAAAAAAGCATAATTGAAAACGAATTGGCCGGGATTTCTGACGAAGAGGAACTAGAAAATGCAAAAAAAGTTGCAGCCAAAAAAAGGACAAGTTTAAAAAATGACCCCGAAAAAATAAAAAAATATCTGTATTCCAAAGGATACAGTTGGGACGTGGCAAAAGAGGTAGCGCAAAATAATGATGAATAAAAAGAATTTTAAAAAGTTTGTGGGGAAAAATCGAATTTTCATTATTTTGGGTAGTATTTATTTTGCTTTTTTTATTTTATTTTGTGTTCTTTCCATTATTCCTCACTATAATCTACATAGTAATGCCGCTGATTTGGGAATTTTCAATCAAGCCATCTATAATTATTCGCATTTTCGGCTTGGTCCTAGCACTCTGCGGGGCTATCCATCGCTTCTTGGCGATCATTTTGAAATATTGCTTATTCCTGTTTCAGCTTTATATTATCTTTTTGGAACGTACACGCTACTAATTGTTCAACTTGTGGCAGCCATTGTTGGCAGTTTCGGTGTTTATCTATTTATTTGGCGAAAAACGAATGATGAAATCCTATCAGTCTTAGCGTCGGTATTTACTTTGACATTCTTCGGAACTTGGCAGGCGCTTGCATTTGACTATCATTTAGATGCAATTGCTTTTGCAATTTTGCCCTATTTGCTCCTTTTTCTAGAAAAAGAAAAAGAGAAGCTTTATTACATTTTTTTAGGCGCTTTTTTACTCGCCAAAGAATCGATGGCATTTGTGGGTATATTCTTGGGTTTATCAATTCTCATCTTTGACAAAAAGAAGAGAAAACAAGGGTTAATTACCGCAGTAGCTTCGTTTGCTTATTTGCTGGTGGTAACAAAGTATTTAATTCCTTATTTTGCCGGAGGAACAGAGTATGGTTATTGGTACTACTTGCAGCTGGGGGCCGACCTACCCTCGGCAATAGTCAATCTATTTAAATATCCCGCAATTTTTATAAAATTGACCTTTAACGAACCCGCGAAAATTGATTTATTAAAAGCTATTTTGTTGTCAGGCGGCTTTTTACTTATTTTCAATTTCCGGTACTTAATTATTTTTCTGCCCTTTGTTCTGCTTAAAGTTTATTCCATTGCGCCTCGAATGTGGGGTGTTCAGTTCCAGTATATGCTGGTGGCGGGTATAATTTTATCGATCGGTATTTTCCTAAGCCTCGATTATATTAAAAATAAATTTGAGAGCGACCATTTAAAGAAAGCGGTTTATGGTTTTGCGATGTTAATTGTTTTGTCCAGTTTTTGGGTAACATCCGGCCAGTATTTCTATAATGGCTACAAGGTTTCCGATTTATTCAGTCTAAATTATTATGAGACAGGGCGCGGTACAATCAGAAAATCGTTTTTTGATGCCAAATCTAAAATTAATTCCAACGATACCGTCTGTTGTCAGTCTAATTTATGTCCTTACCTTGAAGACAAAAAAATTTATAATCTGAACGAATTTAGAGACGCGAAATGCAACACGATAATTTTGAATAAGTCTTTTACGAGGCCAAATGATATTGTTCTTGAATTCTCAAAAATGGAACCGGCTGATGAAATGGAACTTTACCGTAAATGTAGAATTAGCCCTCATTGCAATTGGCGAACTTATTATGATAGAGGGGACATTGGCAGTGGCTGCTACGCCGATAAATTCAAAAAAATGATTGATGAAATGAATAGCTTAGGTTTTAGGCAGGTTTATTCAAAAGATAGTATAGAATTGTATTCTAAGTCCTAAGAAGCATCTTTGGCGCATCTAAAGCCAAGCAAGGTAAAAGATATCGAAGGGGCATCGTCAAGGTCTGCTCTATTTATACCGGCCGGAAGTCCGTTAATGGCGCTGCCGCCTCTCATTATACCTCTTTGTTTGGCAGTCGATTTGTTGCATCCATAACCATCCGATGCTTCCTCCGAGCAATCCCAGTTACCGAAAGTATAAGTATAATCCAGATTAAATTCTTTTTTGATAGTATTTAGATCCGTGGATGTAGGGGCGCCGGTTGATTGGTCTATACTTGTTATGTATCCTTGTTTTGGCCATGTAAAATCTATCATTTTATTTCGATTATTTTTTAACTTAACTTTAAAATTTGAATTTGAATCTCCGGTTGCAATTTCGTCTACCCATTCCCAGACATTACCAACCATATCGTAGGCTCCATATTTACTGACACAATCCTTCGAGGTACCAGTTTTAACCGCTTCTCTGGCCATATCATTATCATCTAACGTGCTGCCATTTGGTACGGATCCACTTTTACCGTCATTAAAAGAGCCATTAAAAATATTGCATGCTTCCTTGCCTGCTTTAGGTCTTTCAAGATAATCCGGCGTTCCCTCGGCCGCTTTAAACCATTCGAAATTAGTGGGCAATCTTTTGCCGGACGCACTGCAAAAAGCTCCAGTCTCAAACCGATTGACTAAAATCCATGGGTCCTTATCCTTAGCGCTCTGCGGTAAAGGTATGTTGGTTTCTTTTAGAATTATCTGCATGGTGCCCGTTTTAGAGGTTTTCTGGTCATTAAAATCTGATTCCTCGGCAAAAGCAGCTTCATATGAGTATTCCGCGGAATCGTAAATTTTACCGCTTAAAATCCCCATAAAATCGTTAAAATCTTCATCGTCATTTAGATCGGCTTTTTTAAGTTTTTCGGAATCGGATGCTTCATAACGGTCAATGCAAAAAGGATGAGGCTTTAAATTAACCAAAACCATATCTTCGGGGCAGTTTTTTGGCTCAAAAAAATTCATGTAAAATAAAAAACCAACAAATAAAACAACTAATAATGATGAAATTAAAATAACCCTATTAGGGCTTTTGTTTACTTGCCTGTCCTGTCTTCGACTCCGAGGTCGCTCACTTCGTGGTGACTCAGCGGAGCCAGACTCGAGGAGAGCTTGTCGAAGGATTTCCTGGTTCCTGACCTGTCCGGCGAAGCTTAGGCGTAGACGGATTCCTGACCTAGGCGGCTTCTGGGGCGATTGCTTCATTGCCTTTTTTACTTTTGACATAACTGTCTTCAACTATGACAACTTTTTTTGTAACTTTAATAATTTTACTTGCCGGAATGATCGTTTTTTCTAGTGATAAAGCTTCTTTTATAAGGCCGCCCGAAGTGTAAATTCTGGTTAAATAAAAATTAGTGGTGTCAAAAGCGAGGTCTTCTATCTTTCCCAACTTTCTGCCTAAATCTGTTTCCACTTTAAGGCCCATCCATTTTATTTTCTTATCCGTAACCTCAGCAATTTTAATTACTTCATCTAGGGTGGATAAATTTTGGGAATCGTCAATAATGAGCATAAGGTCATTAATTTCTCGAATATCGGAGGCCACCAAAACGCATCTTTCTCTAACTGGTGTTTTAGAAAGTTTAAAACCCAAAACTTGGCCGGTATCCGGATCTATAATAATGTTTTCAATAACGCCAACAGTAGTCCCTTCACTTAAGGAATTGACCGGCATATTATAAACAGTTGAATACATCCTCATACTTACTATTATAAGTCACACTTTACTGGCGTCAACTGTCCAATGTAAGATTTCCTCGTAAACGAAAGTCAATTCTAATCCAATAATCGGACTAAACGGAGTGTTTTGGTGCAGGAAAATTCTTACTAGAAATTCTCCTTTCTTTTCATTATTTTAAATAACTTTTCTTTCTCTTTTTGCATTACTTTGGCGG
>Ga0210044_10004465_pt1 | contig 19494 bp, 17 predicted proteins | sample CryGey13umfilter_2_FD_183959 | JGI IMG/M metagenome (GOLD analysis project Ga0210044, IMG submission 183959) | Groundwater microbial communities from aquifer in Utah, USA - Crystal Geyser 4/9/14 3 um filter (SPAdes) (version 2) | ecosystem: Environmental > Aquatic > Deep subsurface >... | reverse complement strand
GCCAGCCCGTCGAGGGCTTCCGGTTCGCCCAGGGCAGCAATCTGTGGCTCTACACGTCGGCCGACCGCGCGATCACGCTGCCTGCGGGGGTGTTCGCGCCTGAGGCCATCACCCGAAGCGAGCTCGACTTCTCCCAGGAAGACACGGGCGAGACGATCGACCTGACGCTGCCTCGGCCGAGCCCCGTGGCCGCCCTGTTCATCGGTGACCTGCCGTCCACCCCGGTCTGGGTAACCGTCTACCGCGCCCATCGCGGCGAGGAGTCCCTCGCGGTCACGATCTTCAGTGGCAAGGTGATCCGCGCCCGCTTCGAAGAGTCCGAGGCCATCCTCACCGGAGCGAGCCTGATGGCCATGCTGGCGCGCACGGTGCCGATCCTGGCCATGCAGACGCCCTGCAACCACGTGCTCTACTCCGCCGCCTGCGGCGCTGACCCGGGGGTGTACCGCGACCAGGTCTCGGTCACGTCCGTTACGGGCGCGACGGTGACCTCGAGCGGGTTCGCCCTGCGTCCTGATCAGTGGTTCCGCGGCGGCCGTCTCGCCTCCACCTCCGGCGAAACCCGCTTCATCGTCGATCATCAGGGAAACACGGTCACCCTTATCTCCCCGATGCCCGGGCTGTCGTCCCTCGACCAGGTCTGGGCCTACTGGGGCTGCGATCACCTCGAGGCCACCTGCCAGAACAAGTTCAACAACCTGATCAACCATCTGGGCTGGTCGCGCCTGCCGGGCCGCAACCCCTTCTCCGGGAGGATCGACTGATGGCCTTCTGGATCATGGCCCTGGTCTACATCGTCGGCACGGTCCTGTACGAGGTCCTTCGCCCCAAGCCGCAGTTCGACAAGCCGACACCGTCCAGCCTCGGCGACTTCCAGTTCCCCACGATCGGCGAGGGCCGGACCATTCCCGTCGTCTGGGGTACCTGCAAGCTCTCCGGCCCGATGGTCACCTGGTACGGCGACCTGCGAATCCAGGCCATCAAGGAGAAGGTCAAGACGGGGCTGTTCTCCTCCAAGGAGATCACCACCGGCTACAAGTACTACCTCGGCGTCCAGCTGGTGCTGTGCAGCGGCGAAATCGACGAGGTCCTGCAGATCCGGTTCGATGACCGCCGCCCTCCGGCCGGCTACGCCCACACGCCAGACGTCACCCAGATCAGCATCAACGCGTCTGGCTTCTTCGGCGGCGAGGACTCCGAGGGCGGAGTCCAGGGCAGTGTCTACGTCTACCGTGGGACCGCGACCCAGCCCGCCGACTCGTACCTCGAGGCCCGGATCGGGGAGAGCCTGCCTGCGTGGCGGCGCGTCTGCTACGCCGTGTTCCGGCGCGTCTACCTGGGGACGAGTCCGTACATCAAGGCCGTCTCCTTCGTAGTCCGCCGCTGCCCCAACGGCCTGGGCCTGACCAATGGAGCCGAGAACATCGACGGCGACGCCAACCCGGCGGCCATGATCTACGACATCCTGATCTCGCCGGCGTCGGAGAACGGCCTCGGGCTACCGGTGGGGTTCCTGGATGTGGCCGCGTTCCGCTCGGTGGGACAGACGCTTGCGACCGAAGGTCTCGGGCTTTCGATGCTGCAGGATCGCGGCACCACGGCGAAGGACCTCGTACTCGAGATCCTGCGCCACATCGACGGCGTCATCTACGTCGAGCCCACGACCGGGCTTCTGACGATCCGGCTCATCCGCAACGACTACGACCCCGAGACGATCCCCGAGCTCGATGTGGACTCGTGCACGGTGAAGTCCTTTGCTCGGCCGTCATGGGGCGATCTCAAGAACTCCGTGCGCATCGGCTACGTGAGCCGCGATGCCGGATTCATCGAGAAGACCGCTCAAGCCCAGGACCTGGCCGGGATCGAGGTCCAGGGCGGCGAAGTCTCGCTCCAGGACCTCACCCTCCGTGGGCTGTCCAACGCGACGAATGCCCAGCAGGCGGCCGCCCGGTCCTTGGCTGCCCTGGCCTATCCCTTGGCCACGACCACGATAGAGGCGGACCGCTCGGCCTGGGCGTTCCGCCCCGGGGCAGTGTTCAAGCTCATCTGGGATCCGTTGGGCATCAGCGGCATGGTCTGCCGGGTGGTTCGGGTCGGTACCGGCCGCCTGGACTCGGGCAAGATCGAGATCGAAGCGATGGAGGACGTCTTCGCTGTCGACTGGACGGGATACTCAACACCGCCGGACTCCGGCTGGCAGGACCCCTCTGGCGATGTCCCGGCGCTGACTGCCCAGGTAGCGCTGGCCGCGCCCTACGAGGCGGTGAAGGACTACGGTAGCCTGGCGGCCGACGTGCAATTGGCCATCACGCTCGCCGCAGCAGGGGTAACAGGGGTGTCGCTCGGATACCGGGCCTACGTCTCAGACGGATCGGGCGGATGGGCGCCACCGGTCGACGTTCCGTTCTTCACGCCGTCAGGAGTCCTCAGTACGGCGATCGACGAGTTGACCAGCGAGATCGTCGTGGCTTCGGGCCTGGACACCGACCTGGTCGAGGCAGTCAGCGCGCCTGACTTCTCCCTTGGCGTCAATGTCGCCTGGATCGTCCACGACGGCGTCGAGGAGTTCATCGCGTTCCAGAACGTTGTGCAGGGGGAGAGCTACATCACGCTGCAGGTCGTCGCCCGAGGCTGCCTCGACACCGCGCCGACGGCGTTTCCCGCCGGCACGCGCGTTTGGTTCATCTCCTACGGCAGCCAGATCGTGAACATCCGCGGGCCGGTGCCACCGACGGTCAACGTCTACAACGACATCCGCTTCCAAGCCTTCAACAACCAGAGCGAGTTCCCGTTCACGTCTTGCCCGACATCGCAGGTCGTAGCGACCACGCCGGCGCGGTCGGCGAAGGTCTACTGCCCGACTGATGTGCACATCAATGGGGAGAGCTATCCGGCATCGATCACCGGCGAGCTGACGGTGTCCTGGTCGCACCGGAATCGGCTCGGGACGTGGAGCTACGCGGATTCGGGCAAGACCGGTTCGCCCGAGGCGGGTACCGAGTACGACATTCTGGTCTACGGGGAACTCGACACGCTGGTCCATACCGAGTCAGGGGTGACGGGCACAACCTGGACCTACCTTGAAGCGACCGAGATTGCCGAGTCGGGACTGGGGCGACTCAACGATCATCTGCGGGTAATCGTCAGGACGTACGGGACGGGGCGGACCCATGAGGCGATTCGGGAGGTTGAGTGGGAGTTTGACCGAAGCTGAACAGTACCCGTGGTCCGGATTCCACTTGGGTTTGCTTATTGACAGCAGAACGAACCATGGAGTATCCTGACAATATCGAGACTGAGGGGGAGAGTCTCCCGTGTCGTAGAACCTAATTTTTATCGTGTATTGCTCAGAAATACCCCTCCCCCGTTCCGACATTTTGTGGCCGACATGTTTTTCTGTTTAATCGGCCACCGAGTGACGCAGACGAACCTTGCGTTCCCGATGGGAGGGTGTGCCGTGATTCGAGCGAAAATGCGATTTTGGGTATTGGGATCGATGCTCCTTCTCCCCGCGTTGAGCATCGCCCAGGCCGGGGACGAAGTACGTATCATCTCTGTCGACGCAAATGCACTTAGTGCATATGGGCACTGGATCTCCGATGACGGCATCGTCGAATTGCGATATTCCGACGGTGTAACCTACGCTGATGGTTGGCAGATTAGCCCCGAACTTCCCCTGCATGATCTTGGCTCCGCCCCGCCGTCCGGCATCACCGACATGGCGAACGTGAGCCCCAAACGGAAAGTCGTACTCCAAGTTTGCGTAATGCGAGACAGCATGTTCGCGGCTGGAGATTCGCCGGAGGCTGTGATCGCCGCATGCAAAGACGCACTTCGCAAGTCAGGGATGGTCGATCTTTCCGCTACTTGCGATACCGGCGAAAAAATCGAAGGCGGAATTCGACGCGCCGGAGGTCCGAACTACGACATCTTTTGGGTCGATTACCCACCCAGTACAATGTGTCTGGGCAAACAAGAAATGCCTCCTAGCCCGGAGAACTTGAAGGCCGTTCGCGAGCGACAGTCCCATGGCTTGTTTCTGGCGCTGGCTGCGCACCTCGAAGCCGGCAACATGTATCTCATCTCCTCCTACCCGCTGCCTACAGGAGCGTTCATCCCTCACGCCAATCGAGACGCGGTTGCAGCTCTGCTTCGCAAGTCTGCGAAAGCAGCTTCGCCGATTACCGCCGAGACTTGGCAAAATGGCGATTTGGTCGGCTATGGCTTCGCCGAGCAGGCGCGAAATCCCCTTCCGCTCGATCGCAAGGGGGTGCGATAGCCATGCGGTGCTTGCTTGCTATATCAATTTTTCTGATGCTGGCGTCGGCGGCAACGGCAACAACTCCCGGCGCCAAGACGATGTACATCTGGAATCCTGCATCCTATGAGTGGGACATCAGCCCGGTGTTGACAAGGATCAGTCCAGCCACCACAGCCGGGTACGCAGTCACCTACACCAGCGTCCCGGTGCACTATTCCGAACAAGGGACGGTGCCGGCTAATTGGGTTCGTGACGGCGTGCTTGGAGGCAACCACGGCGTTTTGATGTTCACAGGCCTACACGGCCACGGACATCCAGGTGAGGAGTTATTGGGTGTCTGGTACTACGAAGATCAGCGCGACAATGATCTCGCCGCAATGAATGCCCAGAGCAACGTGTATAAATCCTTCGACAGCTATTTCATGGGCATCACAATTACCGACTCAGGCGCTGCGGGACAGTTTTCGAACAACACAACCCTCGTCTTTGACGACGGGTGCAGCGGATACGGGTTCATCGACGGCTTGGGCGCCACCAGCTACTGCGGATGGTCGAGCACTGTTGACCTCACTGTCGCCAATGACGAAACCACAAGCCTGTTCAGCTCGATGTGCAATTTCAAGAGCGACCTTAACACCGCTACAATGTTCATCACCATGGAAGCCGGCGGCGACCTAACCCTCAAGCTGGTCGAAAACCTAGCTGCCGAGTTCTTCGGAGCCAAGTTCGTCGGTGATGATCTGAGCCTGACAGCCATTCCGCTACGCACCCATCACTTCGAGTTGTTCGGCGGCGACTCCCCTGACAGTCCTTTCTTGAAATTTGCGGAAGTGTATCCCCAGACCGGGTCGATGGAGATCAGTGCGGCGGTGCCTGCCGGCTACGAGTGGGTGCAAGTGCAGGAGGTAGAGACAAACGGAAACGTGCGGATCGCTGCGACCGTTCAGAAGCAAGATGCGCTCGTCCGTGTCCAAGAATCGCCCCGGCAATGCGAGGCGGCCATAAGGTCGAAGCTGGAAAACCGGAAATCGGATGGTTACGAGTTTTCGAGCAAGACCTTGAAGGCAATGCCCGGCGAGGGCAAAGTCCTTCTTGCGATCTCGATCGGCGACTGGGAAACAGACATCCGGGATTACTATCTCGACTACCAGGCCGGTCGCGGATACGAGACGTATTTCGACGCCGTGGACGACTACCCTATTCCCGATCCACTTAATCGGGACGCGTTCCGCGACCACCTGCGCGACGTTGTCATTCGGGGCTACTTCGAGATGGCGCAATCCAGTGGCAAGACGCTTCTCGTTGATCTGATCGGCCGCAAGAACGATTGGGAAGTCTGGAGCGATCCTTCTTCTTGGCCTCCAGAATGGCAGTCGAAGTACCAGACCTACATGGACTACGGGTATCCGCCCGAAGGCTATCCCGAGAATGACCTAATCCCAGGGTACTACGTCCTGAGACCGGAACCGCCAGAAAGCGCTCCCGGCTACTGGGTACCGTGGGAGGCCACCGACAATCCATACAAACACATGGATGGGGACGGCATCGAGGACATCGTGCTCACCCGTTGGTCGATCACCACGTCCTACGAGTTGTTGTCACGCTGCTTGGGGGCCCAGGAGTATATCGACACAGGCCACCGCGTTCCGCACGCGTATTACGACGTCGAGATTTGGACTGGAGAGCTACCCGTCTATAGCCCGCTGGATACGGGCGATGTCATGCAGATGGCTTACGCCGCGGACGCCGCCACCCCTGCCAGCGCCAGCTTCTTCCTTGAGGCCACGGAGCCCGACCCGGGGCTGCGAAACGAAATATCGGCCACCCGGATGAATGCCGGGATGGACATGCTGATCATGTGCGGGGATGACAGCAACCCGTTGTACCCCGTGAAGCAGTTCCATGTCGCAGGCGTGGAGCCGCTATTCGACATGAGCATGCTTGATGCCGGGTCCAGAAAGCCGATTTGCGTTGCAATGTGTTGTGGATCGATCGGCAACAGTCGCACCCTGCATCCATGGCACCCTGATCCCGTGAACAAGCAGATGCTGGATTGGTCTGACCGCGGCATGTCGCTGGTAGTTGGCCAGGAATCCGGATCTTCGCATGCCACCAACCAGCGGCTAACGGTGCTCTTCTTGGAGACGCTCAACGACCCAATGAACGCCGGGCTCAGCGCTCCCGAGTGCTGGCTGCTAACCGAAGAGAAGATCCGCACCGACTATGCAGACGATGGAGCCCTGCAAGCCGCGCTGACAACTTGCGGCATCGAGGGCCCATCCACGATGCCATATCTAGCCACCGGCAATGTGTCTGCAGTTGGGGATGAGATTCCAACGTTGACCTCGTTGCGACAGAACTATCCCAATCCCTTCAACCCATCAACGATCATTCACTTCAGCTTGGGGCACCCCGGTAACGTCAGACTGCGGATTTATAACGCGCGCGGTCAGCTCATCCGCACGCTGGTTGACGGCGTTTTTCAATCGGGTCCACAAGACGTCGAATGGAATGGCCAAGACGATGGACGCCGGGACGTTTCAAGTGGGGTCTATATGTATCGCCTCGACGCAGACCGGGCCACTTATTCAGGAAAGATGATGTTGGTCAGGTAGCTGGTGCACTTCGTCGGGCGTACTGGACCAGGTTGATCTGACCAGGTCGTGCAGGTTGAACGTGCGCCAAGATCAACTCTACCTGGGCGGCGACATGGAGGATCCCATGCCGGGATCCTCACGGTAGCGAAGCTGATGTTTCAAGCGAGGAGGTTTCGAAGTGAGGCGAACGATATGTATCATCGCTACTGTGATAGCGATGGTCGCGCTTGGGTCTCTTGCCCATGCCAGGACCCCCGATGTGACGCAGGCGGTATGGCAGAGCCCCAGCGGCGCGACTACGACTTTCGGCATGTTGGACACCGGAGGGAGCATTTACGCTCATTGGGACCCGAGCGACCTCATTGTGCGGGTCTGTGCCGGTGGAGATGATCCTCCCCCGCCGCCGCCGCCGCCGCCGCCGCCGCCGGAGGAGAAGACCTGGAGTGAGATCAAGGCAATGTACCGATAGCATCAGCCAGGGGCGGGGCCGCGCGACACCGCCCCGCCCCTATAGCCTGCCCGAATGCGCCACAAGAAGGTTCCGAATGACTTCGCGCTCAATCCGACTCCTAATCATCTGCACCAGCGCCACCTTCATTAGTTGGGCTAGCCCGGCACTTGGGGAAAGCTCGAATGCGAATGTTATCTCAGCTGTTTCACAGTGGACCAGGCCCTATGACGTCGATCTATCCATCGGCTTTTTGGACCCTGAGGCGAATTCGATTCCCGAAGAGTTGTACGGCGTTGCCATAGCGAACGACGGCGCGATTCTTGTCAGTGATCGCATCACTGATGCGGCGATCCTGATTGATCCGCATGGGACTACTTCTGCCGCCCTAGGACAAGCCGGAGAAGGTCCTGAAGACCATCGTGAACTCGGGGGGGCGCTCTTTCTCGACAACGGAAGCTGCGGTGTCTTTGATAGCTCGTTCGCAAAAAAGGTCGTCGTTTTCGAACGAGACGGCAGTTACGCATCCACTATCTACTTGGGTGGCTATCGGCAGTATGTCCGGCTTCTACGCTGTGAGGATGGATATGTTGGACTCGCCGTGGCCCCCAGGGCTAACAACTCGGGCGGGCTCTCCCTTGCGGTTGGTATCGCCAGTTTTTGGCCGAATGGAGCGGTACGCGACACGCTTCAACTGGTGGATCATGAATTGCCCCCGCCTGACCCCAATGTCAGGATGAAAGAAGAAGACTTCGAGATAATCCCGAAGATCGCGTCCGGGCCATCTGGCCGCATCTTTGTGCAGGAGGACCTCTACAAGTGGCGTATTGAGTGTTTCGATCGGGAATTGAAGTCACTGTGGACAATCGAGCGAGACGTCAGCGCACGAGAGAGAACCGCGGAAGAAACCCAGCAGCGAAGAGATCAGATGATGCAGAAGCTGACTCCAGCGAGGTGTCACCACATTATTCGCCAGATGATCGCGAGGGACGACGGGGCGCTTTGGGTACGCTCCGACGGTCAAACCGAACCGCCCGGACAGCTTCGCTTTTCTCGATGGAATGCAGAAGGTAAGCGGGAAAGCGACGTATCCATTCAAGGATTGCCGCACGTTGCTGGGCGAGTAATCATCGAGGGAGATTGGCTGTTCTGGACCCGCCCCGCGGACTGGGAGTTGGAGGAAGGCCAATATGCAGGCCAACCCTATATGGCACTGTACCGGCTGATGCGCGAGGATCCTCGATGATCGTGCGCGGCCCACGGAGGCATCGGGCCCTTGTCCTGGCGAAACGCGGCGGTATTTGCGTCCTACTGACCCTCCTCGTTTGGCTAGGGGCTTGCGGGGAGGATTCGCCTGTCGCTCCAACCGACAATTCTATCCGGATACCGGCAGTGAGTATTTCGGGCGTAGGAAGTAGCCGAGTGGGCTCCGTCGAACTCAAAGACGGAGTAGGATTCTGTGATATTGATGGAACCCACGTCCCGGCAGCCGTCTATTGGGCTCAAAGTTGGGACGCATATGGCCTAACCGTCTTTCATGTGATTGCACCGACCGTGGGCGAGTTGCATGTACTCTACGTTTACAGCGTCACGGACACCCTCCAGACGATCTGGCACGAAAGCTATACACACCCTCTTGCATACGAGAACGCTTCCGGCATCGCTTCTTACGACGGCCACCTCGTCGAATCCACGCCGAACTTGCAGTGTCTCGGAGAAGCTCCCAACGAAAACCAGCTGGTAGACGGGGTCACGATCACTGGGCCTCTGCTGAATTGGGGCGCCGGATCTGGAACGATCGAGATCGAACAGCGGGAATACGGGTGCTATCCGTTTCAACTAGTGGATTGCAGCGATTGCGGCACTACCGCAACTGACGGATGGTTTGAACTCCACTCGGTTTTCCGCGGCCCTCAGGATCAGATTGAGTTCGGGATTCTCTACCTCTTCGTTGAAGACCCCAGACATGTGATTCTCCACCACCGGATCCAGCTCTGCGATCTATGGTTGGGACCATCGACGACCTACGAGGCAGACTGGTCCATTGCGGCGCCTGCTGTGAATTCTAGGTTTCATCCGCGTTTGTTCAGCCTGGCAGTCCACCCGTAGTCTCGTGTTCGAGTTGAGTCCACCGTCTTCGCCTCCCCTGGCTCCTTAGATACTGAATCGGCCATATTGTCCACCCAGACCCCCGGTCTCGGGAGCCGCATCCTTCCTCGATTCTTCGCGAATTCCTCCGGCCTCGAACGTCGCACGGTAACGACAGGTCCCGAGGAGGACCTTGTCCCCATCTTGGCCTCTCACCCCCCCTTTATCCTTTGAAGGGAGCACGTCCCCGACACATCCACACGGGACGGGGTAAGTAAAGCATAGAGGCCCAACGAGAGGACGAGGGTGATCCGTTCCGAGGCACTGGCTGCGGGCCGCTTCAAGCGCGCCCCCGATCGCTGGCAGACCGAGTTCGGCCGCTGGGTGGCCGACTTCGGCGTGCCCCGCATCGTCGCCGGCCTGGCCCACGACCCCGATCTCCGTGTCACCAATCAGGCCGTCTACGAGTGGCTCCAAGGCCATGCCCCGCACCCGGCCCGCGCCATGGCCCTCGTCGAGATGTCGCGGGGCCGTCTCACTCTGGAGGCCATCTACGAGCATAGCCGACAGGTCAAGCAGTCCGAACGCGACCCCGGAGGACCGCGATGAGGATCGACCTACAGATCGACTCCGCCCCGCTCGTCCTGCGCCTGCAGAACGGCCAGCGCCGCCTGGCTTATGCCGTGGTGAACGCCATCAACAACACGGCCAAGCGCATCCAGGCCGTCGAACGTCGGCGCGTCGAGGAGGAGTTCACGATCCGCAAGAAGGAATTCATCCGGCGCCAGGCCGCGGTCATCAAGCCGTTCGCCAACGTGAAGCAGGGCCGCCCCTATGCTGAGATCGGAGTCGGCCAGAAGCCCCGTCTGCTTCTCTCCGCCTTCGAGCGGGGAGCCGAACGCAAGCCGTTCACCCAGGGTGCCCGGCGCGTGGCCGAGCCCGTGGTCGGCGGGCCCGCGCGTCCGCGGTTCACGCAGCCCGTCCCACCCGAACTGCGGATCAGGAAGCTGCGCTTCGACCGCACCAAGACGGGCCGTCGCCGGGTCGGTGTCACCCGCACGAAGACCTACCTCGTCCCCGAGGTCGGGATCTTCCAGCGCGTTGGTCCCGCGGCCACGCGCCTGGTCTACGCCTTCACACGCGGCAAGAAGCTCGAGCCCCGCCTGCGGTTCGTCGCTACGGCCAAGAAGGAGTCCGACCGCTGGTTCCGCGAGGAGATGGAGAAGGAAGTCCTCAACACCATCACGCGGGCGAAGGGACGGGGCCTGTGAACCCGAGAAGCCAGCACGCTCTGCTACGTCGGCGGAGCACCACAACCATAACTGACGATGCCATAGGTACTTCCGGCGCTATCCACCGCGGGTGCCGGCGACCTCGGTTCACGTAGCGTGGGAGAGTCATGAAACAAGTTTCCACCGACACCAAGTGTTCCAGTTCGGCCGAGTCCAAGAAGGCCGCAAACGCGCCAGACACGGCCCCCAAGGCCGATTCCGCGCGTTCTGAGTCCCCGGTCATCCTGCCCGGAAAACTGGAACACTGGAACATCGACCGGCTCCGCCCTTACGAGCGGAACCCCCGGACCCACAGCCCCGAGCAGATCACCAAGATCGCCGCCAGCCTGCTCGAGTTCGGCTGGACCAACCCCATCCTGGTCGACGGCGACGCCGGCATCATCGCCGGCCACGGCCGGCTCCTGGCCGCCCGCGAGCTGGGCATGACCACGGTCCCGGTGATCGAGCTCACCCACCTGACCGAGGCCCAGAAGCGAGCCTACGTCATCGCCGACAACCGCCTTGCCCTCGATGCAGGATGGGACGAGGACCTGCTGGCCGAGGAACTGAAGGCCCTCGAGGACCTCGACTTCAACCTCGAGCTGACCGGCTTTGACCTGGACGAGCTGCACGATCTGCTCGACGACGAAAGTGTCGAGGATGCGCCCGCCCCGGAACCTCCCGAGGAACCCACCAGCCGGCCGGGAGACCTATGGGTCCTGGGCAACCACCGCCTGCTGTGCGGCGACAGCTGCGATCCCGAGTCGGTCGATCGGCTGCTGGGCGGCCAGAAGATCCACCTCGTGAACACGGACCCGCCCTACAACGTGAAGGTCGAGCCGCGGTCCAACAACGCCATCGCCGCCGGCCTGTCCAGCTTCCCACCGTCCACCAAGAGCGCCGTCGAGGCCTCGGACGCCAAGGGTATGCACCACCAGGGATTCGACCTCGCTCGGCACAAGACCAAGTCGAAGCCCACCGGAAAGATGCGCCCCAAGGACCGCCCCCTGGCCAACGACTTCGTCTCGGACGAGGCCTTCGACGAGATGCTCATGGCCTGGTTCGGGAACATCGCCCGCGTGCTGCAGCCGGGGTGCTCGTTCTACATCTGGGGTGGCTACGCCAACTGCGCGAACTACCCCCCGGTGCTGAAGGCTTGCGGCCTGTACTTCAGCCAGGCGGTCATTTGGGTGAAGGAGCACCCCGTGCTCACCCGCAAGGACTACATGGGTAATCACGAATGGGCGTTCTACGGTTGGCGGGAAGGGGCCGGGCACAAATTCTACGGTCCGACCAATGCCGTCGATGTCTGGGCGGTCAAGAAGGTCAACCCGCAAAGCATGGTCCATTTGACGGAGAAGCCCGTCGAGCTCGCGGTGCGCGCCATCCAGTACTCGTCGAAGCCCGGCCAGAACGTGCTCGATCTGTTCGGCGGCAGTGGCTCCACCCTGATGGGCGCCGAGCAGACCGGCCGCCATGCCTTCCTCATGGAACTCGACCCCGCCTACACCGACGTGATCGTGATGCGTTGGCAGGAAGCCACTGGCAAGAAGGCCACGCTCGACGGTGACGGCCGGACGTTCGACGAGATCGCCGCCGACCGCAGGGCCGACCGGGATGAGTAGGCGGTGGCCAGGGGAGCGAAGAAGGAGCTGATCTCCCAGCGCGAGTACGCCCGCAGGCGCGGCGTGACCCACGTCGCGGTTCAGCGTGCCGTGAAGGCAGGCCGGATCTCGACCGTGAACGGGAAGATCGACCCTGCACTCGCCGACCAGCAGTGGCACGAGAACACCGACCAGAGCAAGCCGCTCAACCGGATCACCGGCAATCCCAAGCAGTCGCGGCCACCGGGCGAGCCGCCGGAGCCCATGGACATGGGCGGAGCCGATGAGATCGTCGGCGGTCCGTCGACGGCCACCGGCTATGCCAAGGCCCGCGCCGCTCGAGAGCTGTACCAGGCGCAGCTCGCCAAGCTCGAACTGGACCGCAAGCGCGGCACCCTCGTGCGCGCCGACGAGGTGCGCCTCGGCGCATTCAACATGGCCCGCAAGGCCCGCGATCAGTTGCTCGCCCTGCCCGAGCGCCTGGCCTCCGTCCTGGCTGCTACAGAGGAGCCCGCCGAGGTCCAGCGCATCCTCGAGGAAGAGATCGAGCGGATCTGCCAGGAGATCGCGGATGCAGAACGGCCGTGACACCTACGAGACCGCCTACCGGGCGGGCTGGCGGCCGGAGCCGCGGCTGACGGTCAGCGAGTGGGCCGACGAGCACCGCGTGCTGGGCAACCGGTCAGGCCATGCCGCGGTGCACTGGCACACCGACACGACACCGTACCTGCGCGAGATCATGGACGCCCTGGGTCCGCGGTCGCCGGCCCGCCGGGTCGTCTTCATGAAGGGCTCGCAGCTGGGCGGCACCGAGGCGGGCAACAACTGGCTCGGATACGTGATGCACCACGCGCCCGGGCCGATCCTCGTCTTGCGCCCCACCGTAGACGAGGCCCGGCGGTTCAGCCGGCAGCGTCTCGATCCCATGATCGCCACCACGCCGGTGCTGCGCGAGCTGGTCCGCGAGGCCCGGTCCCGTGACGGCGGCAACAGCCTCCTGATCAAGGAATTCCCCGGCGGGGTGCTGTTCCTGACGGGCTCCAACTCCGCGACCGGCGTCAAGTCGATGCCGATCCGCTGGCTCTTCTGCGACGAGATCGACGAGTACCCGGGCGATGTCGACGGGCAGGGCGACCCGATCTCGCTGGCTGAGAAGCGCACCACGGGGCCCCTGTACTCGCGCCGCAAGGTATTCCTGGTCTCGACACCCACGGTCAAGGGCATCTCACGGATCGAGCGGGAGTTCCTCGCGTCGGACCAGCGGCGGTACTTCGTCCCCTGCCCGGAGTGCGGCCACTACGACTGGATGCGCTGGGAGAACATCCGCTGGCGCGACGACGACCCCAAGACCGCGGCCTTGGCCTGTGTGAACTGCGGCGTCCTGATCGAGGAGCGGTTCAAGCCGCAGATGCTCGCTGCCGGCCAGTGGCGCCCCACCGCGAAGGGCAATGGCGAGACGATCGGGTTCCATCTGTCGAGTCTGTACTCGCCGCTCGGCTGGCTGCCTTGGTCGGCTACCGTCGGCGAGTTCATCGGGGCCAAGGACAACCCGCTTCGCCTGAAGAACTGGGTCAACAGCGTCTTGGGCGAAACCTGGGAAGAGCGCGGGGAGACCGTCGACCCGGACAGTCTGCTGGCCCGGGCGGAGCGTTACGAAGCCGAGGTGCCCACCGGTGTCGGCGTGCTCGTGGCCGCGGTCGACGTTCAGGGCGACCGCCTCGAGTGCGCGGTGAAGGGATACGGCGCCGCCGAGGAGTCCTGGCTGGTCGCCTTCTCCCAGTTCCATGGCGACCCCGGGCGCGACCAGGTCTGGCTCGATCTCGACCGTTTCCTGCGGCAGGAGTTCACCCACGAGAGCGGCCAGAAGGTCCCGATCTCCTGCGTCGCCGTCGACAGCGGCGGGCACCACTCTGAGCAGGTGTACCGGTTCTGCCGCGCCCGAATCGACCGGCGCGTGTTCGCCGTCCGCGGTGGTTCCGAGCGCGGCAAGCCACTGGTCGGCCGCCCATCCGATCACAATCGCTACCGGGCGAAGCTATTCACGCTCTGCGTGGACACCGGCAAGGAGATCGTCTACTCGCGGCTGCGCATCGGGTCGCCGGGGCCCGGCTACTGCCACCTGCCCGAGTGGATTGACGAGGAGTACATCGCCCAGCTGACCGCCGAGAAGGCCATCCGCAAGTGGATCAAGAACCGCGGCACGGTCCGCGAGTGGGTCAAGACCCGCGATCGCAACGAGGCCCTAGACCTCGAGGTCTACAGCCTGGCCGCCCTCCACATCCTGGGGCCCGCGTTCGTGAAGTCCCTGCCCGAGCGCGCGGCGGCACTGGCCAACCTGCGCGAGGTGCCCGTCGCGGTCGAGCCGGAGCCGAGCATGCCTTTGCGGCGCCCCCGGGGGTGGATCGATGGCTGGCGAGGGTAGCCGAGGCCGATCCTGGCCGCAGAGAGGCCTTCAGGAACGCCGGATTCTGGCCCCATTCCGCCAATCCGTGCGCGGCCATAATGCACTGCTAATAATGCACTTACTGGTCGATTCGCCTTCCCATCCGGCCCTGAAAGCTCGTCACTGTCAGTGCGGCGGGCACGGGGCCTGCCGCCCCGAAAGGAGCACATCATGACCGTCAACGAGATGATCGAACGCCTGCAGGAGGCCGCCGAAGACGGGTTCGGCGATTGCGAGGTGCGCCTCGCCTTCCAGCCCAGCTGGCCGCTGCAATTCACCGTCGCCGGGATCGCCACGCCGGACGACGAGTCCCGCGCCCAGGGCGAACCCGACGAAGAACCCGATGACGCCGCCTCGGTGGTCTACCTCGTCGAGGGCGGCCACCCGAACGACGACTCCCCCTACGCCCCCGCCTGGGCCTTCGCCGCGGCGCAGTGAGGAGGTCGATCCCATGCCGAAGAACCATGACCGACCCGCCCGGCTGCGCTTCAGCGACGGGATGGAGTTCGATCTCTGCGGCGACCTGCGGGTCGTTCACCGGCGCGACGGCTGGTACGTCGTCGGCCGGGGGATGCTCATTTCCGTCGCCGATCGCGAAGAAGGCGACTGCACGGTCGCGCAGATGACGAACGAAGGAGGCAGCGACGATGCGCTACGGACCTGACGACAAGTTCTGGGTCGTGGTCGACCCGAAACCCCACAGCACGCTCGACGACCTCGTGTTCGAGGCCTCGTTGCGCGACCTCGATCTGCAGTTCAAAGGCGGACTGCAGATCGACGAAAACCCCAGCCTGTTCACCGACCGCCAAGAGGCGCGCCTTGAAGCCTACGGACGGTTGACCGCCATGCGGGCCGGCCAGGCTATCCTGCGCGCGGGCCGCGAGAACCCGAACACCAGGATCGACCGCGTCGAGGTCTACGGCGCGGACGGAGAACTGGTGTTCGCGGCGGATATCCCGCGGGAGGTCGACTGACATGGCAAAGACCGCGACACCCCGGTTTGGCCTGAAGTCCCATCATGTGTTCTGGAACGAGCGGGGCAGCATCGTCTGCGCCTGCTGCCACATCCCGTACCCCGGATCCGACACCTGGATCTGGGAGCGGTGGGAAGAGATCACGCCCGCTGACATGACGGAGATCGACCGCCAGGGCGGGCGCGTGGCGTGCGAGGGCTGCGGCAAGGAGCCCAGTCGGATCGTGCGTCTGGACCCGAGCGAGAGGAACTGAACCATGGCCAAGACCACCAAGAAGACCACGCGGGCCCGCAAGCCCGTGGCAGAGAAGCCGGCCACCGAGACGAAGGCCAAGTCCACGCGCGAGGAACTCTGCGTGTTCGCCTTCCGGCTGACCGAGGCCGAGCGCGACGCCATCCACAGGGCGGCCGGGCCGGCGAAGGCCTCAAAGTTCGCGCGCAACCTGCTGGTCGCCGCCGCGAACAAGGACGAGGCTGCGGTTCGGGCGATCATGAAGGAGGTCGCTGCCGAAGCCTAGCTCGCTGGAACCCGTTCTGAACCGACGACCTCTCGGCGAGCTGAGGGGTCTGTCGGCTTCAGAGCCGTTTGACGATCCGCCCCTTCCCCGTCAATGCGATATCCTGCCTGCCAGAAAACCGATTCATCATCGACCTATTTGCGACCACGCTTCGCTCGTTTTCGTTTTCCTTCTATGCGGCGCTTGCTGCCCGGGAATTCATCAGCAGTAGCATGCCTATATGACGGCTCATGCATAAGGCCAAACTTTTCCCGCACCTCACCCGCAAACTTCTCATCCTCTGCAGTCCAATCCTTTTTCTCAAGGTATACAGCATCGAAAGAGAACCCAGAGGGATCATAGATTTCGGTTCCCAAGCCGATTACAATCTGGCGTCCAGTTATGGTCGGGCTTCGAGTTACGAAGCAACGTGCTTGAAGTTCGCATTTCCTGTACTCACGACTCCAATCGCGTGGGAAAGTAGCAAAGACGTAGGCGATATCAGTCGGTGGAGACACCAAAGTGCGCGCCCCGGCTTGCTTCCGTTGAAACCAATCAACGAACGCTGCGCTCAGGAACCTACGGGAGAAGCGATTCTCAGATGCAAGAGTCCGAACGACCATCTCATTGTCTGACAATGATTGTCCCAATTCGTCGCGGACACCGAATTCTTTCGTCAAGAGCTCTATTATGTTGTCCCACCATACGCTGATTCTATCTTCTTCAACGCGAGCTATGAATTCAGGTTTTGACTGAACCTCACCCCACATGTCACCTTCAAGCAGCAACCTGTCAATATTTGGCGGCAGCTTTCTACCTCGGTGGATGTACAGAGCCAGAAGATTCTCCTCACCCTCACAAAAAATACTGCCCGGGAACTCCTCCTTTGCCTCCAGATACTCGAGAAAATCCGGAGCGGTGTCGAGTTCCCCGAGAATCGCGCGAAGAGCAACCTCATCTAATACGTGAACGTACCGGCCGTCCCGCGCACCACCCGAAAACGGAACTTCGCGACGACCACCGGCCGCTACGGCGATGAGATGTACTTGCCGATGCTCCAGCGGAGGAAGATTGATCCCGAGCGATCCGTCGCTTCGTATCACGTGAGCCATAGCTGCTAGCTGGCGCTCTGCACCATGTAGTTGCTTTGCCGACTTATCCACCGCCTTACGAATCCAGCGCTGCATATCGGTATCGTTTGGGCCATTCTCCCTTTCAGGTAGAGCAATCTCCTTTACAGAGAATATAACGACATGGTGTCCAAACACGGCGAGCACATCACAAAGCTCTTTGCCGCCAGGACGCCGCGGTGTAGCATAGCTCCAAAGCGATAGGAACGATCTACGACACAGATCGAAAACGAGCTGCTCAGATGGAGTCATCGACAAGCACCTTGCAAGGATCGTCGCGAATGCGACCTGATTCTCTCTCCAATATCCATGAACTCAGCTGCGGTCAGCTTGATCGGATGGCCTGCTTCCTTCGGACGATAGCACATAGAGTGCACTCCTCTGAAGGAAAACACCGAAAACGCGCCCGCAGGATATAGGATACCCAATGGTCGGCCTTCCGATTTCACCTTTTCACCTTTCACCCCCGGGGTCTCATACACGCGCGCGGAGACGGAGAGGAATATGCGCACGGGTGGGTGAAAGGGGAAAAGGAGAGAGAGTGTGTTTATATGTAATAAGTTACAGCATTCTTGCTTCACCCTCTTTCACCCCCTGCGAGATGGGGTGAAATGGTGAAAACGGCCTGCAACTGATTGTGAGAAAGTGGATTGTGGCTGTTGCGCCTGGAGGTGTTTCACCTTCACAAGGGGAGATTCAACGCTCGGGGCTGCGGCTCACCAACCGGTAGAAGCGCGCCGTGGTGCCGCGTGCGCAGGAGGTCCTGGTGATGATGTCCCCGCGCTGTTCCAGGGTCGTCACCAGCCCCTGGAAGGTCTTGGCGTCGATCTTCATCCGTTTCAGAAGGACGCTGTGAGAGAGCTCTCCACCGGGCGCCCCCCCGAGTTTCTTGAGGAACTTCAGGCACTCCCCCTGGAACGGATTCTCCGCCACGTGGGACTGGGCCATGAAGAGCATGCGCCGGGCTTGGTGCGAGACGAACCGCCGTGCCCACTCGACAGCCTTGGCGCCGATCTTCGGCTCGATGTGGTTCTCGCTGATCGCGTAGAGAAGGGCGAGCTTTCTCGCGTGCTCGCTGACTCGCCCCCAGACCGTTGTACCTGCCTCGTCCTCCGCAGTCTCGGCCCGCGCGTACTCGGCCTCCGCCTCGAGGCGCATCTCGATCAGGATATCCTTCGCTTCGTCCGTGTGTGGAATAACCCGCGGCTCCGGGTGCCAGTTCTCGAGGTTGCCAGTTCCGGGCTGGAAGTCTGCCCACCACTGGGCAGTCTCGAGGATCCGATCCGGCAAAGGCTTGAGCCTCGGCTCCTGCCCCGGCGACCGCCCACCGCAGTCGAGGATAATCATGCGGGCGAAGAACCCATTGGTCAGCATCCGGTCGGACAGGGCCTCGTAGTAGTGCTTCGGGATGGCGGTACCGAACACGACCAAGCAGGGCTGATCAATGGCCCCGGGTGCATCCCGGCCGGCCTTGCGACGCATGGGAAACACTGAATCGGCCGACGAGTAGATCGTCAGCATCGCCCCCATGATATTCTCGTGGCGGGCATCGCGGGCCTTGTTGATCGACTGCAGCATGCCGTCGATCTCGTCGGTCTGGAACAGCATGCAGGGCTCACTGAAGAGGGCGTCTTGGATGCCTTCACCTGATGCGAACCGTCCGCCGAGTTGGTGCGACAGCCCCACCGCGTGCAAGATCTCGGTGTTGAGCTTCCGAGGCCTGTCCTTGCCGGCTGCCGAATGCGCCAGGCCGAGCAGATAGAGATTCGTCCGGTTGTTCCCGGGGTCGCGAACCTTGCGGCCGGCGAGCGTTGCCTGGAGAGCGAGGGCGCCAGCGAAGCTCATCACCAGGTTCGGGTACGGGGCCGTGTCCATGCAGTGGTCCATGACCTCCGACACGAAGCCGGGGATCCTGAACAGTTCGTCCGGCATCGGCCCCGGGTCCTGGACATCCTGTGGCACTTCGTCTTCCGGAGTTGCGCCGTTGTCTTGGCCCCAGTGGTCCTCCACCACCGCGACCGCGACCTGGTCGGGCTCGTACCGGGCGATGCTGGTCGCGATCCGCTGGACCTCCCGGTCCTTCAGCGGCGGGCTGCAGCGGTCGAGATTGGCCCGGACCAGGGCGGCCAGGATCTCCTCCTGGCTCATCCCCACCCGGCGCATGGCCCCGCCCAGTCGCGCC